>Ga0304728_1001784_pt1 | contig 14676 bp, 14 predicted proteins | sample C_130625_MF_Meta_FD_190476 | JGI IMG/M metagenome (GOLD analysis project Ga0304728, IMG submission 190476) | Freshwater microbial communities from Lake Croche, Canada to study carbon cycling - C_130625_MF_MetaG (v2) (version 2) | ecosystem: Environmental > Aquatic > Freshwater > Lake | place... | reverse complement strand
ATCTATACATATAATGGAATATTCTCTTACCCTTACCAATAAGGAAATATGGGAATTTTATGAAGAAAACAAACTTAATTTTGAGAACATGAATGTTCTCTTCGTAAGGATTTTAAAGCAAATAATGCAAGAATCTAACCCAACTATGGGTGCAAACATGGTAGCGCAACTTATTGACAATGTCAAGACCCTACAAAACCAAGTATCTTCTATGAATGATTCTTTCTCAAAAACTCAACATGATATCAATGCGAATTTTTCTATGAGATTTATGGAATTTAAACGTGAATATATTGAGGATTTGAAGATGATTCTTACGAATAATACCTCAGAAAAAGTCGCACCTATCATCAAGGACTACAATGACACACTTTTGGATAAAACTCGTATAATGATTAATGAAATCATACCCAAAAACCAGGAAAATTTGTACAAAGATATTGAGAATTCTATTAAGGGTTTATATTCATCTATAAATCAAGATACAAATTCTTTATTAAAATCTTCTATCAATAAAGAGAACCTAGAACAATTTATCACAACATTGGATGAGAAGTTCTCCAAAACCTTGGTAAATTCGCAAAGTATGTTTCATGCTATAATTACTTCTACAGAACATAGATTAGAGAACCGATTATCAGAAATTAAGGATATTTCATCAACAAATAGTAGTTCAAGTTCTCTATTACAAAATAATATTAATGAATTATTAAAGAAAATGGAGAACTCTTCTTCAAAAGGAAAGATTTCTGAAAATCTATTATTTAATATTTTAAATCCCCTCTACCCTACCGCACAAATTGATTCCGTAGGTACTGTTAAAGAAACTGGTGATATAATCTTGAGTCGTAAAGACAAACCTACAATCCTTTTTGAGAATAAAAATTATGATAGAAACGTAGGACAAGAAGAAGTACGCAAGTTTTTGAGAGATGTAGAGAACCAGAATTGTTCAGGAATCATGCTTGCACAACATTTTGGTATTACAAATAAAGAGAACTTTGAAATAGAAATTCATAATAATAATGTTCTCGTTTATCTACATAAAGTTGAATATGATGCGGAGAAAATTAAGGCAGCAGTTGACATTATTGACCATTTTAAATCTACATTAACTGACCTTGAATCTGGAGATGGTGACTCAATTCAGCTCAACAAAGATTTGTTAGACGAAATTAATAAAGATTATCAAGGATTTATTGCCAATAAATTATCTCACATTAAAACTATTAAGGATTATAACCAAAAACTATTAGCCCAAGTTGAAGATATTAAAATACCGTCTTTGGACCATTATTTGTCCAAAATTTATGCGTCTTCAGCTTCCAAGGAAGATATTTGCGAGTATTGTAATTATGTTGCTAAGAATCAACGTGCGTTAACTGCACATTACAGAGGATGTGGACTTAAAAAAAATCATAAAAATACTATTTGTTTAGATAGTAAATGAGTTACTTAAGTTACTTGTACAATTCTGGAAAAAACATTTTTAGTTTGGGATATTTTTTTGCTTGTTGGAGAACATTTATTTCAAAATCTATGTCATTGTTAGGTGGTTCTCTCTGTATACGAGGAATTACTAGGGTTATTCTATTTCTGGTTGGTTTTTTAATCATATTTTGCTCTACTAATACTATAGATTTATATAATTCTTCCATTATATATTTATTCTAATAATATAAAATTCTAAAATATTATACTCTACACAATATATGTTATCTATAATGCTAACATATTTTGTAATTTACTAATTATTAGTAATTTTTTTTATACGTTTTTTACTATTCATACGTACAATACATTTTCCGTGTGTTTTTTTAACCTTAATTAAGTCTCTAATTTTAATTTTCTCAAATAAATTTTCATTTTGCTCCAAATATGCTAATGCTTTTTCAGAATATATTCTTGTATACAATAAATCATTATTAATTTCGGCAATTAAAATATCGGCTGCAGTTAATGGTTCATTATTGATTTTTTCCATACAATATTGTTAGAGTTAATAAAACACAAAATTTCTTAAGTAGTATTTTCACAATGCTACTTAAAATAATACACCATAATAGGTTTATTATTTTTAATATCTACGTGACCTCCTGGATTTTTTGTTTCTTCTGGACTTTTTTGTGCGTCTTTTAGACCTGGACTTTTTTGGTTTGTAACCACCTTTAAAATCTTCAGAGGTTTTTTTTAACTCTGGTAATAGTTTTTTACCAACAGTATTTAAAAATTTATTTAATTCAGGATTAGTTTGAAGAAAAGCTTCAACCAAATTATTAAAACTAGTAATTCTTTTGGCGTCAGTTCCTGTGTTTATATCAGTAATGTTAATGACTAAATTTTCCATTAAAGAAATTAATTCATTGACTATTAATTCATTGAGTATTAATTTTTCATCGGGTTGTTTTAAATCAACAGGTGTTAATGGTTCGGTAACTACTGTTTGGCCGACGTTAGTGCCACTTGGGGTGTCGCGCCCCCCTACTTGTTTACTTTTCATATTGAGGTATACAATGTAGGCAATTGTTGTGGCAGCCGCCCCGACAAATGAAGAAGTACCGCCATCTTCAACAGCCTTTTGTAAAACTAATAAACTTACTGCTAGTAATCCCGAACTGCCTAAAATAAATTTAGTTAAATTAATAGAATCATCTGGGGCAACGACAACAACTCCTTTATCTCTCAAACGTGTTAAAAGGGCAAGATCTACACTATCAATTTTTTTTGAATCTGGTTCCTGTTCCTGTTCTGGCATTTTAATTATTTATACATTATTTTTAGATAAAAAAAATTTACTAAACCAAGAATAATTGTCCTATTATTTTCCAAATAAAACAAACCAATAATCTTTTTTAATAAAATATTGCCATAATTTTGGAACATTAATATTTTTTACAACTTTTACACCTTTTCTCATTTTACTCCCTCATTTTGAGCGTAAAATGACTAAAGGTAACGTTGCCGTTTGACCGATTTCAACGCAAAATAGTGTAAATAATTTATCGGTGCATAAGTAAGTTTATGAACATTTCTAAATACGCAATATAAAGTGTACTATTTTATAATTTCATCAGCCTGTATCTTACAAAACTAATTAAAAAATTACACCAGAATTAGTGTCAATATTAGTTAAAATATTTTAGGAAGATATAATGGCTTTATAAATTATAAATGGATACTTGGTCTGAAAACGGTGAAGTTATTGAAAATGTGGTTTTGCCTATTCCTATTATTTTTCCGTCAAAAAAAACAACAGCTAACCGCAACCTCCTACAAAAAATAGAAGCCATATTAGGTTCTTATGAATTACAAGAGAAGTATTCTATTCAACTTACAGTATATAGCTTAGCTATTATTGAAAAATTAATTAAAACAAAACCAGAGTTCTTCAGAATAGTAGAAAGTACTCTTGTACGTAACATAAATGGCAGTACATTATATGCAAATGATGTTCCATACATTATTTCTATCATTTCTCAGCTATACATGGTATTAGCCAACTCAAAAATAGACCTTAATTCTGACCAGGAATTACCTGCAGATACATGTGGACACCTTTTGAAATTTATAATTAATGTCGCTATTCGTGAAAAAGTAGTTAAAATAGATGATGAAACAGAAGCCACGCTTTTAATATTATGCTGCGATAACTTAATTGATGCCTGTACCAAATTAATAAAGTTAAAACCTATTGAAAATAAAGTTGAACCAGTAAAACCTATTGTGAAAGAAGCCGAAAAAGCCGATTGTTGTTGTTAAAATAAATAATTTTATGGAAAATTGGTTACAAAAACCACATCTGTAAAACAGTAATATATTTTGTAATTACAAACTGTGATTACAAATTATAAAATAGTAACTACTACACTACTTTTACTGCATTATGCTATAAATATTTAGATATTTTTTATTTATATCATGTATATAATTTACAGATGCATAATGAAAACATTCTTATTTCAGAAATAATAGTAAATGATACGGAAATGGATAATAATAGCAGTTTTGCAGTAATTGGTCCTCAAAATCCTATACCGACACCATCATATACTCCTACATTTATTAATCTTTATAGCACTAGTGAGCAACACATAAGACAAAATGATTTTATAGTATTTGAAAACATCAATTCTATGTATGGTCAATGTATGCATGTACCATACACATCTGAAATATATATATGGAAAGCTGGTTATTACTCTGTATATACAAGTATTTATCATTTGGAATCATGTCAGTTTTCCTTATTAAAAAACTCACATTTTTTAGCTCCTGCAAGTACAGTAGGTTCTCTTTCAGGACCCTCCCAAAATAATAATTTATTTATTATGCAGATTGAAGAGGCAGATATGATTATTAATACACCCTTTTCTTGTAAAGGATATGCTTGTAAATTACAAATTATAAATAATTCTCAATTGAGTTATATGCCATATGTGACTTTAATTGGTTCGTTTGCTTCAAATAATCAACTACCACAAATTACCGCCAGTATTACTATTCAATCCATCATATAATACTCTAGATTTTTAATAATGTATTTATATTATTAAAAATGTTTACTATTTGAACCGCTGCCAAACTCTTATTTATACTAATGAACCAGTAGGACCGGTAGGCCCAGTAGGTCCAGAAGGACCTGCCTGACCTAATAAACCCGCTATTCCTGGGACACCTTGATTACCAGTGCTACCAGTAATACCTTGTCCAGTATAACCGGTTACACCTGTATCTCCCTGTGTTCCAGTAGGACCTGTAGTACCAGTAATACCTTCACCTGTATATCCGGTTGGACCAGGTACACCCGTATCCCCCTTTATTCCTGTTGGACCTGTAGTACCGGTAATACCTTCACCTGTATATCCAGTTGGACCTATGTCACCAGGAACTCCTGGAGGACCAGTAGGTCCTTGAACTTTAACAATTATTACCCTTTCTCTAGAGCGTGAACGGCGTGAATGACTTTCTGTAGAACATGTTTCTGAATCTGATAAACTACTTTTATCAGAACCTTCCTCTTCATTTAGCGGTTCATCGCACCTTCAACGTCTGTCATCACCCTCATCACGGTCACGGCCACCGCGTCCGCGACCACCATAGCCAAATCCACGTCCTCCTCCTAATCCACCAAATTCAAGGATTTTGAGGACGTTATTATCCTCACGAGAAACAATGAGGTTATCACGGAGACGGTCGCGGTCAATGAGATCCATCTTCTCTTTAACACTGCAGCAGCACTCATCCATCTTATCAGCAAGATACTGTTGGCTCTTAAGGGCCTCATATTTAGCATCATAGAGGTCTTTCTGTATAGCCTCACGGTTACGGTGAGCATCTAACTGAGCAGCAGCATATTGGACAGCAGACTGCGTAGAAAGACCCTCCTTAACCTTTTGCATCTCTAACTGATTAATAGCAAAATTGTTAGCAGCTTGCATAGTAATACCCTCCTTGACCTTTTGCATCTCAAGAGTATTAGCAGCAAAGTGACCATCGGCCTTGGCAGACATAAAGTGGCCTAATTTCTGTTGCTCTAAAAGAAGGTTTGAATAGTGGCAATCAGCTGATTTATTTAACTCTGTAATAGTTCTTAGGTGCTGTTCTGATAAATTTTGGAATCCAATCGCAGCGGCAGTACGTTGTTCCCAAGCACTATCATTAACAGATTTAGATAGAACATTAAAGTTTTGTACACCAGCTGAGGTTAATTCATTACCAACACGATTAACATCACTTAATATAGAATAACGAACATCTCTTAATGAGTTATCAAGAATTCCAGATGAGGTTAGCGTTTGGATGCGGCTTTCTCCAGCAATACGCTCAGATGTGCCTAATAAAGTAGCAAAAGAATCTTTGGTAGATCCAACTGCTTCAGTACCAATGCGGTCAACATTGCGTAAAATATCACGTGTAGAATCGTTCTGGGCTTGACGATTAGCGGCATCAGCTATAACAGTGGTAAGACGAGATTCGCCTGATGTACGCTCAATAGCTGCCATGTTGTTAGCACCATTGCGCTCAACAGCTGTGGCAAGCTGGGAATTTACACGCTCGGTTGTGGACATACCGTTGGCACCGTTACGTTCAACTGCTGTGGCAATTTGAGCAGCAGTAAGCTCAGTAATGTGAGAATTAACAGCTCCATTACGCTCAACAGCACTAGCAAGCTGGGAATTTACGCGCTCAGTGGTAGACATACCCATTTGACCATTACGTTCAACGGCAGCTGTTACCTGGGCAGCATTAATTTCGGTGATGTGAGAATTGTTAGCACCATTGTGGTCTACAGCACGTAAAATATCACGAGCAATATCATTGGCGGCTTGTTGTTTGGTGCGCTCAGCATTGCCAGTTACAGTGGCATAAATTTGGCTTTCAGAAAGCTGTTTGGCACGTTCAGAATTACCAGTTACTGTGGCATAAATCTGGTCATGTACTGTAGTAGGTTGGTCATAACCATAACCGGGAAACGAAGGAGAAGAAGCGGGGTAAAAGTTTTGCCACTGGTTGAGAGGCATGGAAGGCGCTGTAGTCTGATTAGACATATAATATTAAACTAGATTTTATTTTACGAAACTTTTCTAAATTGATTACTGCATTATCAGTGCCAGTAATTGTAAATACAAAATACAATTTGTACTTCTGTAAACTTACAGATATTACAATTGTAGTTAATAATCACAATTGTAATATCTGTATCATTTCTCTTACCAATTATGCTTTGACTTATAAAAACTTTAGGAAAAATATGAATAATATATATAAAAAACTATGAAACGAAATAACTATATACACCAATTAACTCAAGAAAACTTTCTTCTTAAAATTAAAATCAATGAATTGCATAATAATATACAAGAGTTAAAATCTAATCAGGAAGAGCTATACCGTAAACATGCAAATTCTATTCTACTTTTACAGACGAGGAATTTTGACCCAGAACCCATTACTAGAAATAGGTCATTATCACTTAATGATTGTAAAACCATCGCTTAATCCTTAACGAGGATTTATTATAAGTTCAAAAAATATAAATAACTTTCTTCAATAAATATATAAATCAAATGACCAAATTTGAAGTAACCAGCAAACGTGTATGTAAATTTTATGAGAATAATCCGTCTATTAGTTTTGAAGCTGTTAATATTATTTTTGTAGATTTATTTGAAAAACTACTACATAATATGAACGATACAATGACTTCTACAATCAATACTCAAGTATTAACGTCTATTGCTGAGAACTCGCACCAGTTATCCGAACTTAAAAAATCAATTTCTGCACTCAATACTTCAGTAACTACGATGAACTCAGATATCTTATCAAATATGGTAAATAAATTTGTAACTATTAAAAAAGAGTATATTGACGATGTTAAAAATATCGTTCAATCTAATACCTTTGAAAAAATCGGACCTCTACTTGAGCAACATAATAATACCCTTATAGATAAAACTACCATACTTATGAGCGATATTATACCCAAAACCAGCATTAATCTTACTACACAAATTAGTGATACTATTAATATGTTCTCCAAGTCCATTACAAATGATACACAACAATTGTTAAAATCAGGCGACCATAATTCTATCAAAGAATTCATTAGTAACTTTGAAATAAAATCATCACTTATGTTACAAAATGTACAACAGCCTATTTATTCGTTCATTAGTGCTAGTGAGGAACGTATTAATTCTAATATTAATATTCTAAAGGACGGAAATATTACTATGCAAAATACCCAGGCCAAATTTATGAGCGATCTTGGCGAAATATTTAATAAATTTCGCGATAATCAAACATGCGAACGTCATAATAACGGACAATTATCAACTATTTTAACAAAAATGTATAATAGTGCAGAAGTACATAATCCTAATCGGTCGGCAAACACTACCGGACTTATTTTATTAAAACGCCAGCGTAAATCTAACGTATTAATTAATAATAAAGATATGGAAGAGAACATTAGTTTGGATGAAGTACAACAATTCTTAACCTCCATTGATGAACAAAACTGTAATGGTGTTTTTATTTCACAGCGAAGTGGTATTTGTAATAAGAAAAATTATCAAATTGAGATACATAATAATAATATTATTGTTTTTGTTCATAATGGTTATTACAATCCCGCGAAGATTGAAACAGCTATTGATATTATTGACCAATTAGCATCAAGAATGCGGCAATTTAAACATCAAACTGAAGCTGATTGTCTTATTCCCAAAGACTTATTAGATACAATTAATAATGAATATCAGCTATTTCTATCACAGAAGAATGCAGTTGTAGATGTTTTTAAAGAAAGCCAAAAGAAAGTTCTCTCTCAAATTGATGAAATTCGTTTTCCTACACTAGATAAGTATTTATCTACCAAATATTCTGCTCCTATTCAAAAACCAGGTCTTAAATGTGACTTATGTAAGAGTTTTTCTGCAAATAATCTAAAAGCATTAGCTGCTCATAAACGCGGTTGCATAAGAAAGCAAAATATTTCTACTGGAAATATTAAAGAGAATTCAGTTAATGTATCTGTAAAATAATAATAATAATAATAAAACTAGGTGAAATGGAAAGTGTGTATGTGGCTTCGTATATAATTATAAAATTGATATTTATATTTATATTCAAAAATAAGTTAAATAATATCATTTAATTTAGTAAATAATATATATGTTTTTTAAAATCAACATACTATTGTTTTTAGGATTTGTTAATGGATTTATGTTTCCCAACTTTTTTCAAGGTTCTAGAGAACATCATACCTTTTTATCATTAAGCAAATATCCTAGAAGTCAAAGTGCTTATCCTTTATCTAGAATTTATCACGAACAATACATTAATAGGTTACGCAGTGGAAACTTTACGAATTCTAGAAAAAATAATGTAAGAAAAATGAATATATTTAACAAAAAATATAATAATAAAAATTATGATGAAGAAGAAGAAGAAGATGAAGATGAAGACCTAGAGATGGATGATGATGAATTTGCTATATTTGAAAAATTAATGAATCAAGATGAAGATAATTCCACAAATAGCACTGCTCCCAACAAAGGGACAGTACGAATTTTCATTAATAAAAATGTATTTAGTAACAATAATAATGATGACGATGATGATGAGGAGGAAAGAGATATGTGGGGAAGACCGATACGCTCTACTTTACCTAACCGAAATAAAAAATCAGAGAACTTTGAGGTAATTAAAAAATCACCTTATAATTTTTCTAGTATAGGAGGCTATGAAAATATCAAAGAAGAACTTGGTCAATGTGTAGACCTTTTATCTAATTATACAAAATATGCTGCATATAATGTTAGAGTACCCAAGGGACTCATATTAGAAGGCCCACCTGGTAATGGAAAAACACTTATTGCTAAGGCACTTTCTGGGGAAGCCAAAACTGGATTTATTGCTGTTTCAGGTTCTCAATTCCAAGATAAATATGTCGGAGTCGGCTCAGGACGTATTCGTGAACTTTTTGAATTAGCACAGAAAAATATACCATGTATTATCTTTATTGATGAAATAGATGCTCTCGGTAGAAAACGTTCTGGTGATGGAGAAACTTCAGGTAGTGAACGCGATAATACGTTAAATGAACTACTTGTTGCATTAGATGGATTTAAAAACATGTCCGGTGTCTTTGTTATTGGAGCTACTAACCGTGCTGATTTACTAGATGAAGCACTACTAAGACCTGGGAGAATTGATAAACGTGTTTATATTGGAAATCCTGATTCAAAAACTAGAAAGGCCATTTTAGATATCCATTCTAAAGGAAAGCCGCATGACGAATCCATAGTAATTGATGAATTAATTGAAACCACAACCGGTCTTTCAGGAGCAGAGATAGAAAACTTATTAAACGAAGCTATGTTAAATGCCTTACGACAGAACCGAAATAAATTTACTGATATTGACGTTGACTTAGTAATGAATAAAATGATGGTAGGATGGCAACCGACTGAACATCAATTTACATCTGATATTATTGACCATATTGCTATACACGAACTTGGACATGCCGTGGTAGGAATATTGTCCAAACATCACTCAAAAATGACCAAAGTTGTTATTAATTTATCTGCACCCAAGAGTCCAGCCTATACTATTTTTGAGAGTACGGTCTCTAATATTCTTACTAGAGAAGCATTATTGGAACATTTGATGATTCTTTTATCAGGCAGAATCGCAGAAGAAGTAATATATGGAGTCTCGGTTACTACTGGCGCCATTAATGATTTTGAAGAAGCCCTTAAATTGGCCGAGCGTATGATTTGCTACTATGGTATGGGAAAACAACCTATTTATCCTAGTATGAGCGAAAAATATAAGGAAATTATTGATTCTGAAGTATCTACTTTAATAAATGATGCCTATGCATATGCTGAATTTTTAGTTCGTAATTCCAAAGATTTGCTTTTAGAAGGAGCAGATATATTAAAAAAAAAGAAGGTTATGAAAGCGGAAGAACTCATAGAATTAATGAATAATAAATACAATGGTATTTTTAAATTAAAGATTTAGAGTAAATATACTTAACGGCTAACCAAATAATATAAAAATAATAATTATTATAATTACAATGGAACAAAACACATTTTTCCGTAAAGCCACATTAGAAGATTTTTTTGATGATGATGACGAAAAAACTCGTCATAATAATAAAAACAATAAAAATAACAAAAGTTATTCACAAAATGATAATACTATAGACAAAAATCAGCAGGAATTTGGCCATAAAAAAAGGATTAAACCCTGACGTACTGGGGCTAAGAGCCAACAACAAATTACCCCAAAGGGACATAAAAAGGGATTTCGTGGATAAATGTATTTTTTTGATATAATATGTGAATGACTTGATATGTATTACAACTTATTGCTGATAACATATTATTCTTCAATCAAATAAGGTTCTCCATTTTCTTTCAATGTAACTACTTCTCCAAAATTCTCAATAAATACCTTAAGTAAATTCTTATAATCACTAGATTTCATATCTGTTAGTATTTTGTTCTTCTTTTCCACACTTAATCCAAGCTGAGAACCTACTTTTTCTACATAGGACATTAAATAAAATGCATTTCCTTCAGGCCCACTAAGTTCAATCTCCATTGTCATTTTATCTATAAAAAAAATATAGATAAAATAAATTATTTCAATTTTTTACAACCCAATCCGGGACTCGAACCCGGAACCTCAGGATTAGAAGTCCTGCGCTCTATCCAATTGAGCCAATTGGGCACTGTTTTTTTTTACACATATATACAGTGAAAAAAGAGCTGTTGGAGCTCATTTCTTCAGGTATTTTCGAAGTTAAACTTCTTGTGCAAGCAGTGGGGTTCGAACCCACGCATCATAGATAACGGGTCTTAAGTCCGTCGCCTTAAACCACTCGGCCATACTTGCTTAGTGATTTTTACGAGTTTACTCTCGGATTTTTATGAGGGTTTACTCCCTCGCTAGATTGTTTTGGGAGACCATACTAGAAGAACTCGTTGGTCTTTGGGTGAGACCTTAATTTGGTGATTTTTACGAGTTTACTCTCGGATTTGTTCCCGCGGTTATCTCCGCACGGATTAAAGTTTCCTTTGTCCGCTCGCTTGCTCAGTGGAGGGGTTTTACCCTCAACCACCACGAAGTCATGTATCACACTGCGTGGCGCCCTACCAACCGGGCTATTGAACTGAGGATTTTTATGAGGGTTTACTCCCTCTATATGATTTAATTAGGGTTTACTCCCTTTTAATATGATTGTTTTGGGAGTCATCAATCAACTCGTTTTGGGTCTTTGGATGAGACCCTTATTCCGATACGGGGAATCGAACCCCGGCCAAAGGGGTGAAAACCCTCTATCCTAACCACTAGACCATATCGGATTAAAGCTCTTACTGGGGTTCGAACCCAGGACAGCAGATTCAAAGTCTGCGGTGCTAACCACTACACTATAAGAGCGAGCTAGTTTTTATTGAGAACCTGCAAACTCAGATGATTCTAAAGGGAATCGAACCCTTGTCTCAACCGTGTAAAGGTTGTGTGCTAACCGTTACACCATAGAACCTAAGCAATTGTTTTTGTTGAGAACCATCAAACTCAAACACCCAATGAGGGGCTTGAACCCTCGACCACCAGATTAAAAGTCTGGCGCTCTACCAACTGAGCTAATCGGGTATGATAGTTTTCGGAGACCTATCAACTTCACTCTTTGGGATTGGATGACCCTTAAAGACACCCGATGAGGGGCTCGAACCCTTGACCACAGGATTAAAAGTCCTGCGCTCTACCAACTGAGCTAACCGGGTAATTCTTTTTTGATTTTTTGACTGGTTTACTCCAGTGTTGCTCGGTATGAGACTTGAACTCACGACCCTCAGCTCATAAGACTGATGCTCTAACCAACTGAGCTAACCGAGCACAAATCCCATTCAATTCATGCTAGATTATTTTCAATTTTTTATGTTATTTCCTGACGACTCGTCAGGAGTTTCAGATTATATTTTTTTTGATAACTTTAAGAATGCAGTAAAAAAATATGCTTCCACATGAAAAAATATGCTTATGCATAGATTAACTTTCAACAAAACTACTTATACACTAACTAGTACCTGATACATACTTACTTCTTGGCCCATGGTGCGTTTGCCGGCACCACATCATCATCCTCATCGTCAGACATTTCTGCCCAGTTGCGCTTGGAGGCCTTGACTGTGACCTTGGCAAAGTCCTCCTCATCAGAGGAATCCATACCCAGGACATCCCACTGGTTGATGGCAACCTTCTGGATCTTCGCCAGGGATTCCTTCTTGACGGGCTTCTCTGCCTCCTTCAGCTCCCTGGCCGCTCCCAGCCTGGCCAAAATGCTCGCCATCGTATTGGGACACTTGTCCGCAAAATGGCCCGACTGGTCGCACCTGTGACACTTACCCTTCTTCAACTTCAGCACGAAGATTGGGCAAACAATCCGGCCCTTGGTGTCGCGGAAGTTGTGACTCGCCACCATCTGGCTAGACTCACCTGACCTCTGGCAGATGTGGCAGCATGCTGCCTTGACCTCCTTGCTGCTGGGGTGAACACGACGCGACATTCTCTTCTCTTTGGGGGGATGGTAGATTTATCATATATTATAATTCATAAAAAGTTTTCAATTTTTTATAATATTTTCTGACGAAGTTTCTATATTCTTTCAATTTATTGCTTTACATAATTTATATAAAACCGTATCTTATCAGTATATTAATTGATTTATCGGTTGAAATGAAAAAAGGTGTTTAATACCTTTTACAAACAAATTACTAACTAAACTAATTTTTATTAAATTGGACGTAATACAGACACAGCACTGTTCTTCACAGACTGAAGAGCGACATGAGGGTCACGTCCATGCTTCCACGCCCACTCCAAACGACCAAAATCTTTGTCTAGGCCATGGTTTTTGGCCCAATCACAGAGCGAATCTACCTCTTTCATACCTCCGGGGAAAGTCAACTCACCAGTTGGTGCAGTACTCCTCCACTTCCACCATTCATCAAAGACCTGGTTTCCCTTGTATGCACCATCTTTACAGCAGATGTCTGTGCAAGGGGCGCGTGCAGGTGGCTCTGCCTTCTTTTTTCTAGACTCCGCGTATCCAGCCCATCGTATACAGTCCGCACGGTACTGCTGCAAAGATTCGTGAACATCGTGTTTGTGCATTCTGGACCACTCCATGATGGCCCAATCAGAGTTCAGGCCGCGCTTCTCTGCCCACTGACGGAGAAGTCCAAGTTCACCAATACCGCCTGGACATCTGATTTTGCCACCAGCACACTGATTCCCTATCCAAGTCCAGCAATATGGGCCCTGGAAGATTGGATGTTCGGTGTATGGCTTAGGGTGACAGCAGATGTCCATGCACCTCGGTTGCTCTTCTACTTCTGCCTTGCTCTCCATCTTATTATACTCTGCGCAAATCTACCATAAATATTTTTATGAAAAAAGTTTTCAATTTTTTATGGTTTTTTCTGTCGTTTTTATTTACACCTTTTTTCATTTCAAATGCCGATTATTTATAGACATTTTATAAATAATCACTTATACAGTTTCTTAATTTTTCTCTTATTTATTTTTGCGGGTTCCCTTTTTAGAAATTCCCCACTGTTTTTCCCATTTTTTATTCAGTTCTTCCATTATGATATCTAAATTTTCCTTATTTATTTTAGATAAGCGTTTTTTTGTTTTATTGTAATTATTTTTACATTGAGCTATTAGCATTTTATAATTTTTTACGGCGTAATCAAAATCTCTTTTCTCTTCTTTTAATTGTTCCTTTTGTTCGTACATTAATTCTTCTTTGAATTCTTTAATATCCGTTTTTTTAATAGCATTAATCTCTTTCTTAGTATAAACTTTATTTAAATCACCCGGATTTCCTTTTAGTTGTTTTATTTGTCCTAAAATTATATTCTTTTGTTCTTTTACCCACTTTTTTTGTTTCTCTTCAAGTTTTCGTTCGTATTCTTTTTGGTTTTCAACAAGCCAATTGCTATGATCGTAATATACTGACATGGTTTCTATATTATAGTAATAGAAAAAAAAAAAAAAAAAAAAAAAAAAAAAAAATAAATATTTAAATAAAAATTTAATATATAAAAAAAAAAAAAATAAAACAAAAAAAATTAAAAAATA
>Ga0304728_1001775_pt1 | contig 14706 bp, 27 predicted proteins | sample C_130625_MF_Meta_FD_190476 | JGI IMG/M metagenome (GOLD analysis project Ga0304728, IMG submission 190476) | Freshwater microbial communities from Lake Croche, Canada to study carbon cycling - C_130625_MF_MetaG (v2) (version 2) | ecosystem: Environmental > Aquatic > Freshwater > Lake | place... | reverse complement strand
GGGGGTCGCTGTGCTGCTAAAAAAACGGCTTCCTTTAGCGCGGTTACATCTACCACAGATCGCCATTAGATTGTCATCATCAAACACATCGCCACCTTTAGACCGGGCAATAAGATGATCTACTTGCTCAGCTTGACCACCACACATGTAACACTCATAGCCATCGCGTTGTAATATCGATAAGCGTTTGTTCTTCCACTTCTTTGTGCCTAATACTTTGTGCTTAGTACTCATTGCAACCACAATGTATTGAACACAATTCCGTTTTACCATCTCCTTGTAAACATATCTTACTTACATCATCCGTAACATAAGCGCATTTATTGCAATAATATAACCTAATCATCAATGCCAACCATACTTATCAAAGTGCTCAGCTGCCATACACGCATTAGGTTCTTTATTAACATATCCATAACGATGACCAATATACCGCATGTGCATAACTATCTGATCCCTTGGCGTAAGTGTTAGCACAATAGGGTTCTTCATTTGGCCTAAGCCATAATGGCTACCATTCTTAGCTTTGTAATTCCAATGACTCTCTTTGACGATTAAGTAATTGTAACAATCAAATTGATCATAAGTCTTAAATGAATTGTAAGCAAAGAGTTTAAGATTCATAATCGAATTATCAGCAGCTGCGGAATTAGTCTTTTCAAAGCAAAAGATCTCTATGAATAGAAGGGTGGCAACTAGCGTGCACCTCGCGAGCGACCCCCGCCGGGGCTCGCGTTTCGGCTTTGATAGCCGATGCGATCTAGAGCGTATCATACACAACCAAATCCTTTCAAGTTATCGCGTGTCGTGAGCGTGTTACTTAACATCAATCAACATACATGTATAACAAGGTTTGCCATCGAACTGCCATGATCCACAGCTTAAACACCTGGTAACAGTCTTATCAATATCTAATTGCTCAGCTAAATTCTTTGTGCCAACACAGCCACAATCTTTGCATTGATAAACGCGAAAACCTTCCGGTGCATCAACATCTTCAAGCCATATAAATTCAGTCTTACGATCACAGCCATTACATCTATACTTAATCATTTTTTACCTGCCCATCCATCGCCCTTAAATATCGCTGGTGTTGCACTTATTTGCTTAACCATTGGAATATCACATTTTAAACACGCCACCGGATCAACTTGATGAAAGCCGTGGTGCATGGTATAAATCTCACCACAGCCTTCACATTTATAGTCGTAAAACGGCATTTATGGAATCCTGTTAATGCAACCACAGTTGTAACATTTCAGCAGATCGCCTTCATGAAGTAATCTGTCATCGTTACAAGCATCGCATTTCTCAGCTAGTCCAGTAGGTATGACTGAAAAGCCATCATCGTCAAAGATGGCTTTCAGTCCACTACCATCAATAATTTCTAAGTAACCCATTTATTCACCTCCTTTACCTGGCTCGGAATCATCTGGCCAATACCATGTGCCTGCAGCTGTAAATTTTGCCCACCTAGCATCACATTGATCAGCCTTTGGTGCAGTACAAACATAACCTGCATAAGGCTTACCAGTTGCTTTGGCTATTCCTTCCTTCTTTACCATATCACCATGCCTGCAAGTAAAATTAACATCGACCACTTCACCAATTTGAGCAACAGTTTCACCAACAGACCAGACAGTTGGAGCAACATTTTCAGCATTAGCATTAGATTTCTGCTCCACAATATGTAACGCCATTTCCATTGCAGCTGATTTAGATCCGGGTGCAGAGTATTTAGGTTTGTATTCTGCACGATTCACTTTGTCCATTTCTGTTCGGCTTGCACGCTTTCCTTTAGCTGCAAAACCTGCGTTTGCAAGTGCTCTACCGATCGCTGAAGTCTCGCAATTCTCCAACGCAGAAGTAGCGTTAACACCGCGATCCGTAATCGTTTCAGAAGCAACACCTGACGCGCACGGCTTGGAGTCTGCTTCCGTTTTGAATAATTTACAAACAACAATGAATCGAGTGTCTGAGTGTTCAAGGATCTCGGTCTCGATTCTTCCATTGGGATATATTCCATGCCATTTCTCCAATCGTGCTTCTACCGGTTCATAATCATCTAAATTAAATGCCACTATCTATCTCCCATCCAAAGTCTGCATCTGTTTGTGCATCGAAGACAGTCTTACTGATTGCACAATAGGCAAGCAAGTCTTTGAGTGAATCTTCATGGGATGGAGTTTCACTAAGCCGAGCGATCTTGACCAACGCCATACATAAAGCTGCCTGGTGTGGCTGGATAGGGTAATCGAGATAAGCCGACCAGAGATCAGCAATTCTTTTGTGATTGATCGCTGGATGTCCATAGACCGCACCGCGCTCTTGGATTGTACTAATGACTTCACTAAACAGTTTCTCAGTTGTTGTCGGCATTAGTCTTAGCATCGATCATTCGTCTGTGCATATCCCAGCCATCTTTGCGGCCGCGCCAGTACATAGTTTGTTTTGCATTCTCATATACCCAGTACAGAGATAGCATTCCCATCATGGTTGCTACCCACCATAGTCCAGCTTCTTTAAGTGACATTGTTAGCCCTTATCTATCCACACCCTTTGTGTGGAATACATAAAGTATGACCTAAAGCAATGACCTTTGGTAAATTATTTTTGGCGTGTCTTATAACGATTAGATAACGCTAAGAGCCTCAAACGCATCGATATGATCATCAATCGTGCGCTCGATATAGTCGTTCTCACACTCCATATGACTTGCCTAGAACTGTGAATGAGCCATCTTTGTTGATTGGAATTAATGTTGGTGTCATATTCTTGCCATCCCAATTGAGAATAACTATGCCCATCTGCCAGTTTGCAAGGCCTTTTGTGTAACTAGCCTTTGCCCGGTTCATAAGGTTACCTGCTTCTATGCCATATAAAGGCCTGTAAGCCCCATATAAGCCCTCTGAGTAGGCTGACATACCTAATCTATGGGTATGACCACAAACAACGCTTTTACCTGCTCTCTTGGCTAAATTAAGGGCAGTCTGTCCAGCGTTGGAACTGATGTTTGCTTCGTCTCCATGAGCCAATATCCAACCCTTTTCAAATTCAAAGAATTGTTTGTGGAATGTAATGCCCATTGATTCGAAATCCATGAACTTTGCATACTGTAATTCAGGAAGGCTGATTAAACCAGGTACTTTGAGAAGGGTGTTGTATAGGCGATCCGTGTGATTGGATCTAATAATGTGAGCTTCTTCACTATGCTCGGTTAGAGCCCAGAGAATTTCCTGAGTTGCCGAACGATCATCATCCAAAGTTTGTTGATAAGCCAAAGGTGTTTTCTCAGCCCATCGGCTAATGGTTTGAAAGTCAATCTCATCACCAACGCATAGTACGCTATCAAATCTCTCACGCTTAGCAAACTTGATAACATTCTTGACGGCTGCTTCATGGTGGTATGGGATTTGCAAGTCACTTATTACTAAGTATCGCTTAATCGTTATCCTCATCGTCAGTTGGATCTATGGAAGGAATAATCCCGCCATCGCCTACGATCCAATCAGGGAAAGTCTTATGCTCGGTCATCAACCAGAAGGCGTGTTCAGGTGTAAACCCTGCTTTCCGAGCTGCTTTATAACATTCGTGCAATGCCGTGTAGTGTTGATCTAACTTACTTAACGGCTCAGGAGAATGGCGAACGGTACGCCTATTGATCTTCTTGCGTTTAGGAGTCTTGCGTGTGTTCGCCATATTAAAATTATGACTTACTAATTAAAATAAATAGATCATCGACACGCTTTTCAAGTCGATTGATTTGATCCTTTATTGATGAGCCACCATTCGGTTTAAGTTCAGCCAGATAAGACTTAATAACCCAGCGCAGAGCCAGTAATAAACTGCTTGCGATTGCGCAACCACCAACGGCTAACGCGACCCAATCGTTGGGTGTCATTTAACATCAATACCATAATCGGCTTCTTTACCAGAAGTTGGATCAATGGCTTTAATGAGTGGAGCGATTAACGCACCAAGCATGACTGCATATTCAGGCTTAACATCTCCCACAATGGCTAATGCCACAGTTATTCCAGAAGCTGCTACAGCTCTTAAATATGACTTGATTGCTGATTTTTGTTTATTGGTTAGTTTCATTGTTGCTCCTCATCTGGAATGTCGATTTCTTCGACAATGTTGTTGTTTGGTTTGGATGGGTCGTAGCCGCCGATGCCGTAAGTAGTTTGTTTAATCATTATGCGATCCTAAATTGAGTTCTTGCATTTGTCGCTACTATAACAGTTGGAGAAGATATTGTTCCCAAAGAACCTGTAATTGAATCCACATAATAGGCATTATTGTATGTACTTGAAGACTGCGTTGTTCCTGCTACTGGAGCCCAGTTACCGCTTGTTGTATTGTAAGCTCTTAAAGTAGGACTAACAGTTCCACCTTGCCATACTCCAGCAATGTAATATAATCCTGCCGATAAAGTTTGAGATACTGTTATTGATTTCAATCCGGTTGTTGCTGTGTCAACAGTTCCAGCATCAAGTAAAACAGTAGTTGGTAATCCATTTGCATCAGAATTGTAAATACCAATGCGCCAAGTAGTTGAAACACTCAAAGTTGTGCATTCTACTGCAATTCTGTCGATTGTAATGCTTTCCTGAACGAACAAAGGATAACAATAGAGTCTATTTTGAAGGTAAAGTGATGTGGTTATGACTGAGCCATTTCTTGACTCATACCAATAACCTGAACGGTATTTAAATTGCCAAGGTGTTGCGTACTTAAGCAGTTTACTATCTGCAAAATCATAAGCAGTCTTAACCGCATTAGGAGTTGCAGCAGTTGTTGTGCTTGTGCTAGATACTGAATCAGTTAATTGCAATACTCCAACAGCAGATGTTGTGCCAGTAGATACTGAAAGGTCTGCAGCTGTTGAAGTGCCAGCGTTTGTAAGTGGTGCATTAACTGTTACAACACCTGATGAACCTGTTGCGCCTGTAGCGCCTGTTGCGCCTGTAGCGCCAGTTGCTCCGGTAGCACCATTTGTGCCGTTAGTGCCGTTAGTACCGTTTGTACCATTTGTGCCAGCAGTTCCTTGTGGAATAATAAAATTAAATACTGCGGCAGATGAAGTGCCTGCATTTGTTACGCTTGCGGAAGTACCTGCGGCTCCAGTAGATGTAGTTCCGACAGCGATTGTTGCAGCTGATCCTGTTGCACCTGTAGCACCTGTAGCACCTGTAGCACCTGTAGCACCTGTAGCACCTGTTGCGCCTGTTGCGCCTTGCGCTCCAACACTTGCAACTGAAACAGTATTTGTTATTGGTGTTACAACTACTGTATTAACAACTTCTGTTACTGTTAAACTCTCACTCATTTGGTTACCTCAGCTGATACCACCACCACGCCTTGAATCAATCTAGTTTTAACAGATGCAGGTGATGCAATTTCTAGATCGTACAAGAAAGTGTCTGCCGATAAAGCAGCAGTTTGTGTAGCCGACATGGTAATAGTTACTAAACCAGATGCACCTGTAATCACTATTCCACTTGATGGGCTTGACAAAGACAAAACTGCAGTTGCTGAATCATAGTTTTCCCTTAACTGCATGGCTGCTGTGTAACCAGTTAGGTTAATTGCTGTGCCACTTGAATCTTTATATGTAACAGCAAGCGTATAAGTTGAACCCTGATCTACTAAAATGTTATATGTACTAGCCAATTTTTCCCCCTATAAGTGGAATCTGAAAGTAGGTATTGTCTTTGTCACCCAGTTTGCTGAAGCTGATGTGTATGTGGTGATCGTGCATATTGATACCTTTGTAATCACGCCATGCCCATCCAGCTTTGGGGCTTGCTATTTTACCTTTGTGAATTATGTAAGATATGCGTTTATCGGTTTCCGCATGATCCCTGAGCTGGTCAGCAAGATACAACGAGAGCCCTTTTTGTGTACCCAGGTCAGAATCAATATCAATGGCTCGGACACACCCATCGGTGTCTGGATTGTGATCAGAGATTCTCGCGGAATGGCGACTATCACCCACCCATCCATCACTTTTACGATCCCGATCCGGGAACCAATCATCGATTTGCTCCCTCAACTGTACGCCAGCCTTGCATAACCAGGGTGTCAATTTATTGTTGCCATTACCATCATGGTTGCAGTACCGGATGAAACAATCCCATAAAGAGCTTCAGTATCTGATAATTGCATAGATAACTTATCGCCATTATCCATGCGGTATCCAGTTGATGTGGTTACATCTGAATTACCTAAATAAATAGTGCCAGATGATGAATGAAGATAAACCAACTGATCTGCTCTATTAGCTGTAACTAATAATGTAGCTGTGGTTGTAACTGTTTTTTGTGATGTGTTAGGCAAGTAATAACTCCGATTCTGCTTCTGTAATTCCTAATTTTTTTAATAAAGCGGCTTTAGCAGCAGCCTTTGCTTGCGCTTGGGCTTGTTCACTTGCAAGTTCTTTGACAAAATCTAATCTTGATTTTGCTTCTGCAGCCGTTTCATCACGTTCGGTTATTGTTTCCTCACCTGTAATAGCGTTAAATTCTTTTGAGGTTATTTTCATATTATTGTGCTCCATATACATAGAAAGTGCCGCCAGTAAAGTTGTTTCCTGAACTTGTAAATAATTGAACTGTTGTTATTGCTGAAGTTCCTTTGTAATACCCAGATTGAATATATTCATTACCTGTAGTAGTGCTATCGGTACAATTAGAAGTTGCTACAAAAGGCTTAAACCCTGTTCCATCACAACCTCTAAATTGTAAAAATGCATAATTGCCATTAGTTGTTGATGTTCCATTTCTTAAAAACTCAATGTTTGCAACATCGCCTGATCTATATGGCAAATATGCTGCACCAGCAGATGATCTAGCTCCAGTAAATTGATAATTATTTGTGGTATCACTATTAAAAGTAATACGCAATCTATCGCCAGATGATACTTGTGCATTTTCAATATAAAGAAATAAAGCTTTTTTTGAAATACCCGAAACCGTAAAAGTGGCAGCACCAGTTAATGTTGTTCCGCCTGTATTTATTAAATTGTAACTTTCAGTTGTAGTACCAGTTGCTCCAGCGCCTTTAATAAATATGGCAGCTGATGTGCTGATAAAATCTAAAGTTCCACTCTCATATTGTGCCAAAGCTAAAGTTGCAGATGTATTCACTGTTGCTGTGCCAGCTGTAATTGTGCAAACTCCTGCACCCAAATTTATTATTTGTACAGTATCACCAGCAGCAAACAATGCAGTATTAACTGTAATGGTTGTGGCACTTGCGCTATTCATAGTGATAGCAGTACCAGCATCAGCAGCTACTAATACATAACTTGCGGTCTTGGCTGATGCAGCCCCGCCTAACATAGCTGTCTGTTGTAATGAAGTCATCTGAGCAGCTGTTAATACCTGCCCAGTCGTGAATGTCTGTTTTGCCATTTTTCTCCTTAGTAACTTAGCGTATTGGTATCTAGCAACCCATATAAACTAGAATCCAATATGAATCCATCTATTATAGGCTCTAAAGTGGTAAATGTCGTTTTCCATGAATTGGTGCTGATTTGGTGTTGAACCCCAAAAATTTGAAGATTCTTGGTAATGCTGGAAGTTGTAGCCCCGGTACCAGGTTGAGTAGTAGTAATGTTTATAGGATCAAAGTAGTCTAAATCTAAGGCCGCTACCGTGCCCGCTGCATAATTGTTTGTATAAAGATCCAAAGTAATTGCATCGCATCGAATTGTGGTCTCAGCTCTACTAGCCACATAAGCCTGGGCATTATTCAAAGCATCGGCTGTAGTCTGCATTAATAGATTAGTCTGAGTATAGGAATGGACAAAGAATTTATCAATGGATGCTTGGTTAATAGCAGTCTGAGTAGCCAATCCAGTAGCGGTGATACTAGCCTGATTAACTACCTGAGCATCGTTTAATATCCAAAAGGCATTAAAATAAGAAATGTTTGTGCCGTTATCATTAAAATATATTGGGGTGCCAGCAGCACTTGTGGTGCAATAATCACGATTCTTAAAAGTTACTATACCGTTTGGATCAATATAGAATGCTCCATATTCGGTAATCTCTAGGGTTTGACAAGCCGCTAACGCACTTCTTGCAGTTCCAGGATCTGCTTGGACTGTAGTTTGACCAGTAGCAATAGACCTCATGGATGAAGGCCAAGCAATAGTGTCTAATACCCTGCCAATTCGAGTGCCGGTATCCTCACCTGCTACCGCGCCTGTAACTGTAGTTACAAGGGCGTTAGTTAATAAACGCATAGCATCTACAGCTGTAATGGTTGTATAAACTACATCACCAACATATTTAGGGGTAGTGGTGTTATATCCTGTAATAAATCCTGAAAAGAGTGGATAAGTTACTCCCAAGTAAGTTGCACTAATCTGCACCTTACGCATTGGGTTTAATAAGCCATAATAAGGGCCAGCAGTATTTTGTGGGTTAAAATCACCATTTTGATCTACAATCCGCATAGTTAAATTACCTGATTGGAATTGATCAGCAGATGCGTTACGACCTCGTTGAGTTGTAATTGAATCAACTTGGTTAGATACATCTACAATTACAGCTGTTGAATCAGCCAAAATGTTTGTATCTAATACACCTGAATCCAATAACATGGCTGAGCCAAAAGATGCTCCGGTAGAAAAGTTGATTATTGCTTTGACGGATGGTACTGCCATTAGAACCCTTGGCCAGCAGGTGTGGTTGAATATCCATTCTTGTTAATATCAATAAATGCTTGTTGAACTACCTTGGTCATGTTTGCTGGATCTATCATGCTTGTAGCATCAATGTTAATTACATAACTGCTTGTTTTGCCAATTTTCTCATCTTGCGCGGCATTATTAAGAAAATTAAGAGTGCTTGACAATTCGCCTATTGATCCTGTAAATGGTGCGTAAGTAGTGCCAGGGCGTGTAAATGTAGGGGAAGAAGTTATGTAACTACTCTTACCCATCTTCTCATCTTGCAGGGCTTTGTTTTGCATATTTAGAGTGCTAACCATCTCAGATATTGCTCGGCCAAATGCGCCTAAAGGATCTGTAGCCTTTTTAGCAGCATCGGCCAAGGCTTTAGCGGCCTCAGCCGCGTTCATCTCAGCTAGTAATTTCTTAGCCAAAGCCTCGTTATTATCAAGGATTGCTAATTGGGCTCTAAGGCGTAATTTAGTTTCATCGTCAGTAGCAGCATTAAGTGCTGCCATTAAACTAATTCTTTCAAGATCAAATTTATCTTTTAATTTATCCACATTTGATTTGGCATTAAGTGCGGCTAATTCTTTAGCGCGAGCAGCATTAGTTTTCTTTATTATTTCCGCTTCTTTGGCTCTAGCAATATCAGCACCAGCACCAGCACCTAGACTGTAAGTAAAATTTGTAGTTTGTTTTTTAATACCGGCTAACCTAGAAAGAAATCCAAATACTGCTTTATCTAATGCCGCTAATTTTGTTGCAAGACCACTCAGGAAATCATCAAAGCCACTTAAAGAATCATCTTTGCTAAATGCACTTAAAGAATCTAATAAATCTTTACCTATAATTTCACTAGCATTAGCACTAGCAACTTTTAATTGATCCATTTTGCCAGCATAAGTACCAAGTCTTGCCAAAGCCTGTCCAGAAAATTTTCTACTAGCTTCATCTAAAATTAAATTCATGTCGCCTGATGCCAAAGTGGTTTTATCAATACCTGCACCCAATCTTGCAAGGGCTGTGGTTTGACCTGTATATCCTTTGGCTATGGCACCGCTTACTTCTTCAACACTTTTACCTGTTGCCGCACTAATATCAAGTGCTATTGCTAAAGCCTTTTGGCTCTTTGTTATTGATCCACTAGCTGTAAGCAAAGTCTGAAATGCTGGGCGCAATTGATCATCTAATACACCATACATTTTTTGAAGATTGGCTATGTAATACTCAACATCTGGTGCAGAAAATGCGTAACCAGTATTTTTTAATTGCATTTCTAATGACTTGGCTGCCGCCTCATCTGCCATAAAAGCATTTACGGCTTTTTTACCAAAAGCAACTAATTCTCTAGCTGCAAATACACTTGCAAAGGTTTTACCTAATTTATTAACAGTTTTATCAAAAGCTGATATATCTTTTTTAGCCTTGGAAAGACCTTTACCATTATATGTAGTTACTGCGGAAACGACTAAATTGGCCATTATGCTGCTACCTTAATTTCTGTTTCTTTGTTAAATTTAGTGGCTGTATAATTTATTGCTTTTAATACTGCTGGAATAACTTTGCTATTATCTTCTGCCCATGCTCTGAATATGGCACGGCCTTTAGATTTACCAGTACCCTTCATATTTAACTGACCACCAGCTGCGCCAATAAATTGTTTACCAGCATAAGGATTATTACTTTCAGATTTAGGATCTCCAAATGGATTCTTACGGCCAGCAGTCTCATATATTGCGCCAGGTGCAGTTGTATTGGCTACATAGAATATAGCTGAAAATCCTGCTGCATTTCGTTGGTTTTTACCTTCACGATAGACAATGCCAGCCTTGGCAATAGATTGATCATATTTAGGAAATGCTCTATATTTCATCGGGCCAATAATTCCAGCAAGTTTTGTCCAGCCTGATAAAACTTCTGTATTGCCAGGTAAGTATCCTCTAGCATCATTACGGATAGGAATCATTTGGGCTTTTATATATTTACGCATAGCAATATTTAATGTTGGATCTACTTCTTTAAGAGCCTTTTGGATTTCTTTAATGCCTGTTGCGTTTACTGGCATTTCTAATCTCCTTAGCTCTGTCTTGTAAGACTTGGACTATTGCCCGGATCATGTCCGAATCCATGTCTATAAATTCCCTAGGCGGGATTGATGTCTCTACCGATAGTTGTGCAATCGTGTAAAGAAAACTATCTCGCCCTATTATTTTTTTTCGTCATCCAATACTTCAACAGTATCTAAACTATCAATAAATTCTCCACCAAAGGTAGGTACAGTTACATTGGCTCTACGCAAACATTCCCAAGCAAGGTAAAAAATGTGAGTTTGCTGTTCATGCTCGCGTAGAACCTTTGAGATTCCTGCACCATACTTAATTTCAAAAGCGTATTCAACCCCCGGAGTAATCTTATGTTCAGATACTTCTCCGTTAGCCCTTGTGATCTTTAGCTTTGCCATTATTGCTCCTTAGAAGCTGCCTGTTATAGTTTGTACAACTGTTGAGTTACATGTAAATGTAATGCTCTGAGTTGATATGTCTCCGACCGCACCATTTAATGGTGTTAGGTTGTTAACGATAACGCTAACAGTATAAAGTGGATTTGTCGCTGAAACTGCTGTTCCTTTTACGGGAATTAATACAGCTGTAACAGTAGTGCCGTAAGCAGCCTGTAGGGTGGCTGCAACATTTGATGCTGCGAAATCGTTTAAGAAATCTAGAGTCAGGGTTGATGCTTCTAGACCCTTTGCGAATTTGTGAGCTGTATCGCCCAATGCGGTTACTTCTAGCTCATCAAAATTTTGGGTAAGTGTTACTGATGTAATGTGGTCAGATAGATCGACTGAGTTGATCTTTACGCCAACATTATTTTGTAGAAATATGGCCATTATTATTCCTTGTCTATTGTAGGTGCTTGTACTGCTGGCTTTGGATCTTTAATCTGACCTATCTTGATTAAAAACGCCAAATTCTCTGCGGTTGTATCTTGTGCCATGGTTAACTCCAACTCGTTAGTATGTCGAAACTGAGATCGCAACTTAATAGATCCCCTGATGGTAATGATAGTATAGATGGTGCTGAATAGGCTGGAGCGTTATACACCAAGCCTGATGTTGATAACTTTGTATAAACAGCAATCATAAAATCTTCTAGATTTACTAGGTTGCCTTGGTTATCAAACATGGGTGCAAATAAAGTAATTTTGAAATGTGCAGTAGGGCTAATATTTAAATTTGAATTATCGTTAGTTGTCAAATAAGGATCGTTTGGAGAAATCACTATTGAATTTGCCAACGGAGCAGCTGGTGGGTAACTAAAAACTGACCATACGCCCGGATTATCTAGGGCAGTTGCAATCGTTGATCTAAGAGTAGTGATTGCTACTGTCATTAGCCGACCATTGATCTTGGGCCAGTGTAAGGGGCTATAAGACCCTGCACACGGCTTATTAGACTACGACCCATCTTGTATGGACTTGGTTGGAAATCAACGGCAGATCCACCGGTAGCTGGAGTCTGCCGAGCCTGCCAGATGTCTACCGCTAGCATCATGGCCGCCTCACGAACAGCTGGAGTAGTTGCGTATGAAGTTTGTTTTGTATCTACACCAGCCGCTTTACCATAAGGAACAATAAGATGATAGGGATCATCAGCAGCCGTAACGCTAAACTGAATAAGACTATAGCCACGAGGAAAGTTAAAATTATTCCAAGGGAAAAAAGTGAAATAAGGAAAAGTGGTAGAGCCAACGCTCCAAGGAAAAGTTGAAGTAATAGTTCGCGTGCCGTTGTAAGTAGATCCACAATTAGTAATGGTAACACTCTGACCGGCTGCATATGAGCCAGGAGTTGATAAAATTAAGGTTGCCACATTTGAAGCCAAGGCAGCCGCTACTACTGGTACTGAATCAAACCATAAATAAGAATTAAGTAAATCCTCAGCAGCTTGACAGCATTCTTCAACTACGGAATCTGTGTATAAAGTTCCAATACCTAAATTAGTGCGTAACTGTTGCTGAGTTACATATGTGGCTGCCATGGTTGCCTTCTTTCAAACTACCCCGGATGAAGGGCTACTCACCCGGGGTAGATCTAGTTAATTAAGCTGATTTAACGAACTTGCGGATACCGCCAGCTTGCTTGGTTACATATGAACCATAGCCGTAAATTGCTAGTTGTACTTGCATGTTTGAAACGATATTGACTGAGAAGTATGAAGTTGGTGATGAGTACCAAGTTGCTGCTTCTGGAGCAACGATGAATGCACAATTTGAAGCAACTGAAGATACTGCGTTGTTATCAACATATAGATCGAGGCCAAGTACATTGCCGCGTATTGAAGTTGGGCTAGTTACACCAGCTGAGTTCATCGCAGTTGAAGTTGGTTGTGCGTTGTAGATTGGGCGACCTGATGAATCAGTTGCACCAATAAGAGTTCCCCATAGACCAGTTCCCACAACTAGGTTGCGAGCAAAGTATGAAGTAGCAGAATAAACTGCTGGTGACTCTGTGCCTACATAAGAAATAATTCCAGAAGAAGATCCTGCTTGTGCAGTTGCTGCAGTTCCATCAGAAATGAATCCAGCGATTACAGCTGCATCAATAGCCTTTAGGTATGCGCGTTGCATTTGAATTGTTAGTTCATCATAAAAGATTGGGTCAGAACGCTCTAGAAGTTCTAGAGTTACTGTGTTTTGTCCAGCGTACTTTGAAACAGTACCTGTGATGTAATCAGTTACCATACCTGTGTTTGATGGTGTGCCTGATTCAGCAGTTGAAGCTACTGTAGGTGCAGTTCCGCCACCATTTGTATCAAGTGATGGAATTGAGAATGACATACCAGATGTTGGTAATGTTCCCTTTGAAATTGCATCGATTGCTGGAGTGCCGAAGTTTGTGTTAGACACGAACTCGCGTAGGTACTGTACTGGGTTGAATGCAGGGTTAGTAGTACCGATTGAGTCTACTGCTGCTTGTACAACCATTGGATCCTCAGATGCTGCGATCCATAGTTTTGATTCTTCGCTGCCTAGGGCTGCTTTGATCTTGTGCTCTGTGTAGCGACCCATAGATGTAATTCCATGGCGTACAGTTTGTGAGCTGTATGGTGCTGATGCTGCTTTGATAGTTGGGCGTGCTGCTTCTGGAGCTGCAGCAGCTTCAACCTCTGGTGTTGCGGCTACGGGAGTTTTATCTTCCACGATTGCCTCGCTTTCGGTTTGGTTTTCGGTTTGGGTTGCTTCTGCAGTCTCGCTTTCGCTCGCTGCTACCTTGGTAACGATTGCATCCTGAAAAGCAGGACTTTCGACTAAGGAAACTTCTGTTAACTTTGCTGCTGACACATAAAGCGTGCCATCGCGGCCGGGCTTAGATGCAGTTACTTCTACACCTACTGATAAACCTGAGATTAAATCCTCAGATGCCATGATCAAATAATCTTGACCTTTTTGGCTAGCACTTACTTTGAACTGACCACGAATTTCGGTTGGTGTCTCTGAGAATGACAAAGCGCGACCAATTGGATCTGTTGCTGAGTGTTGTGCTAATAATTTAATTTTCTTTGGATCTTCGATGCTGATTGATCCGGGTTCAAATACAACTGCTCCGGCAGATGTCATGCCAACTTTATTAAATGGCACTACTACGCCTGAGATTATTCTACGACCAGCATCGCTGGCCTCTATTGGGCTACTGAAGGTTAATATCAACGCCTGATTCTCCGTTCGGTGCTAGATCTTCCATTCCTCGAGCTTGTTCAACTGTAATCAAGCCAAGGGTAAGCATTTTCTCTATTACATTTAATCGTGCCATCGCATCTGCTCTTAAAAATGACTCATCTAGGGAAAGTCTTACAACTTGTCCTCTTGGTGTTAAGTCATCCATGGATAGGCGATCTTCGATAGCTGTAATAAATGGTTGTAGTGAGTACGCAACAAATTCTTTACGGCCATCAATTATATTTTGGTAAGTCATGCTGTTATTCATATCAGCAGAGATGTAATAAGCAGGCACATTACAAG
>Ga0304728_1001774_pt1 | contig 14708 bp, 11 predicted proteins | sample C_130625_MF_Meta_FD_190476 | JGI IMG/M metagenome (GOLD analysis project Ga0304728, IMG submission 190476) | Freshwater microbial communities from Lake Croche, Canada to study carbon cycling - C_130625_MF_MetaG (v2) (version 2) | ecosystem: Environmental > Aquatic > Freshwater > Lake | place... | reverse complement strand
GGCATCATTACCGCCGGCTTCAATTTCTTCACGCAATTGCTGCAGGCTCAGCAGATCTGGTTCAGCCAGGGTAACTGCCAGACCCGAACCCAGGTCTACATTACTGCCATGACCAGCAGTCTTTTTAACTTCTACGGTGGTGATGTCTAAATTGCCGTCCTGACGATTTTCGCATTCACTGCAGGTTAGTACAAGATCAATGTTTTCACCCACGCTGCGGGCTCGTATCTGCATGAACAGATATTCGGCATCATAGGCCGGAGCATGCTGTACATCAAAGGTATTAAAAGTACAGGCCTGAACTATGTCCAGAACTGCCTGTGTTTGTTGTTGAACATCGCCATTCTGAGCTATGAGCAATTGTTTTTGTTCACGTACTAGAAATGGTCGAATCTTAATGCTTTCGCCAGTACTGGGAACCGTTAGGTTATAGGTTGGCACATCAAGTTTTGGTAAAGACATGGTATAAACTCCTATCTAATTAAAAAAGATCCTTGAGATCTGCTGGGTAAAGATTGATTAACAGTGTTGTTCACAGCACTACCCACCACACCCTGGGTAATGTTTGTAAGGTTTGGACTGATATAACTAATTACACCCTGAGCAATATTCAGCACTGATCCCAGGCCATTATTGCTGCCAATGTTTGAATTACTGCCTATGGTGCTGGGATTGTTGACCTTCCAGGTACGATAGCTAAACACCACATTGAGTTTGTGCACCTGGTTGGGCAACAGATGATCCAGTGTCATGGGCATTACGGTATTGGGAAACGCATCCACCAGAGTCACACTGTAGGTAACATTGTCAGCCTCGTCCAGCTGATTGATGGTGATGCTGGTCAAATAATCTGCCTGGTAATGCGTGGTAAAGGTAACAGGATCTATGATGCCATTGACCCAGGCATCAAAGTAATACTTGACCTGCATGTCCTTGTCCATGAGAAACTGCAGACCCAGATTTTCGCCGCCCTTGTTGATACCCACAGGATGAAAACTTGGTGGTCCAAATAATTGCTGACGACTGGTTATGACCTGGTTCACAGGAAGTTGAGCATTGTCACAGAACATGCTGACCTTGCGACCCCAGCTATTGTTGCTCACGCAGGGTGGATTGTTTACGGTTACTTCAAACCGGTTTATCTTGGCCAGTCCGTTGTTGCGAACCTCGGCTAAAAAATTGGTTATGTTGTTGGTGGCCTTGGCCATTACATGTTCCTTAGTGTTCGATTAAACACTTGCTGTTTGCCTGCACCATGAAATTGCTCTACAGGCATCATGGCTGCATTTAACCACTGATCAGGTGGTATGTTTAAAAATCTACTCTGTACATGACTGCTTAAATAATGTTTGACACAGGCACCAACACCAGCAAATTTACTGCTGCTGCTTAGTATGCGCCAGCTTACCTGAGCCTGGCTACGAGGGTCAGTTTCATCAACCAAACTTAATAATGCACCCATGATTTTAAATCTAAGAGCATAGGGCAAATAATGAAGATTTATGCCTAGAAATCCCCCTGGAGCCGTGCTAAACGGCAGCACCAGAGGCAGTGTGTCATACACCGGCAAAGTGTCCTTGTGTTTAGGATCATAGCTAAACAGATACAGCTGACCAATGTTTATGGTATTATCACCATTGTATATGGCTCGATTGACCTTGCCGGTCAGACCGGGCAATCGGCTGATCTGTTGTCTGTACCAGTCCTGGCTGCGTCTAACATCGCCGGAATTGATCCTAAGATCATCAAAAGGATTTTTCTTGGTGGCCATTGTTTATTTATCTAATCCTAGCTCTTTTTCAGTGATGATCTCAAATTTCCAGCCCTGATTTTCACAGAATTCTGTAGCGGCTTTCCATTTGGCCTGATTGATGCCCCAGGTATAAACTTCTTCGATGAACTGGCGAGTTCGGCGTTTGGGAATTTCTGGTGGTCGGGTAAATTTAGCAGGTTTAACTTCTATGAGATATCGGCTAACCTTACCAGAACTTTCCTGTACCTTCATGTAGAAATCCACAAAGTATCTGTGTATTTTTCCATCGACTGGTGATAAATAAGGTATGACGACCTCTTCGCTGCCCCATTCTAGTACATTGGGATTGTTGTCGCAGTATTTCATGAACTTAAATTCCCAGAGACTGCGATAGATTACGTTTATGGGATTACCTGTGTATTTCACAGGATTGACAACTCTGTAACGACCCTTGTAGACATTGTTTGAATACATGATAAATATTAATTTAATTAGATACACTTATTTATAGGACCAATCATGGCCGATATCTTCCAAACCATTGGTAATGTAGTCAAAACCGCTGCGGGTGTTGTACAAAACCCCACCACGTATGTTCCACCTGGAATCACCAGTGGCAGCGTAGGCGATCCTCAGGCCGGTGTTGATTATCCTAACTATACTCCCATACCAGTTGCTGCCGGAAGTCCGGTCAAAGGCACCAGTGTGGATTCACTTACACCTGGTACATTTACAGCTAGCTCACAGAGCGGCGGTAAATTAAAATACAATGTTAAAAGTTTAACTTATCCTAGCAAAGTCAGTGGTGCAGCGGATCTACAACACTATGTGGTGTTCTTCATCAACATACGAGGTAAAAGTAAATTTAAAGATAGTTATGGTAGCAAAGCAGCCATAGCATCCAGTAATAACCTGGCTGGCCTAGATGCTAATAATTTAGTCAATGCTGGTGCGGGTGCTTTGGGATTTGCTGGTGGCATAGCCATAGCCAGTACAGTGCTGGCCAATGTTAAACCAACTCGCGTAGCAGGTAAACTTTTAAAACTTGCTGGCATTGGTGGTTATGGTGTTGCTGGTTATCAGGGTGCTAAAGCAGCCAATAATGCTGCGGGATTGTTTGTTCCAGATCAGACTTTTAGAATTGATCAGGCCATCATGCTGGCTGTCAACGAAAAACCCAGCGTAACCTATGGTATTAATTACGAAGGCAAAGAGCTCGGCACTCTGATTGGTTGGTTAGCCGGTGGTGTAAGTGCAGCCGATGCTGTTAAAAAATCTGGCGAAAATGTTGAACTAGTACGAGCAGCTGCCATGGCTGCAGCTAAAATACCATCAGGCATAGCAGATGCTCTTAATTTTAATCTAGACCTGGCTGATGCCATAAGCATTGGAACTGGCACAACACCAAATCCATTCCGAGAACAGGTATTTAAAAATGTTCAGACTCGTGAATTCTTGTTTAATTATAAATTCCTACCACGTAGTCAGACTGAATTTGATAATGTACAAAAAATTATCTATCAATTTAAATTTCATATGCATCCTGAATTAAGTTCAGGTAAATTATTTTACATATACCCCAGTACCTTTGACGTAGTGTATTATTATCGAGGCAAGGTCAACGGTGGAGTACATAGAATTGCCACCTGTGTGCTGGAACATCTGAGTGTAGATTATGGCGGTCAGGGATTTAATACCTTTAACAATGGCGGATCAACTGAAATTGATATTAAACTACAGTTCCGTGAACTTGAAGTTATGACCAAAGATAGAATTAAAGAAGGATACTAGGCATGTACTTTAAAAATTTTCCATTAATGAATTATAGTCTAGATGGTGGAACAACTACATTTTTAGCCACGGATTTTTTTCGCAGAATTGTTGCCAGAACCAATAACATACTGGGGGCTACTGCGTATACCAAATATGTTATACTCGAAGGCGAAACACCAGACATCCTGGCTGAAAAATTATACAATGATACTAACTTATACTGGGTAATCCTGGTGGCCAACAACATTATGGATCCACGTTGGGAATGGCCCCTGAGCACTCTGGCCTTGAATGCCTACATAACTGACAAGTATGGTGCAGGCAACGAATATGCCATACATCATTATGAAAATAGTCTTGGCGATGTTGTACACAGCAGCTATGCCGGAGTTAAAACCGCAATCAATAATTCTTATTATGAAAATCAACTTAATGAAGATAAACGCAGCATCAGTGTGCTTAAAGCACAATTTGTTCCAACTTTTTTAGATAGTTTTAATGGATTATTAAATGGCTAGTTCGACCATGAAAGATGGTGTTCAGGACGCTGGTGATATTGATCTACAAGCCGTAAGCATAATTACATCATCGGGCAAAACATTTGATTTACTCGGCGGATACCTAGGCGAATTAAATCTCTACGAAGATCTGTTTCGTGGCGGGCTGTATGGTAACATACTAATATTTGATGCAAATAACATTAACCAGGTACTGGGATTGACCGGTGATGAACTACTGTACATCAAAATGGTTACACCTAGCATGAATGACAATGTCATAGAAAAAACCTTTAAGTGCTACAGTATAACCGATAAATTCATGTATTCGGATTCGGGTAAACAGACCTATATCATACATTTTTGCAGCCCCGAAGTATTCATGGACGCGCTCACCCCCATATACAAGACATTTAAAAAAGCTCGAGCCACAGATTTAGTTGGGCAAATATTTGAAAAATATCTGGCTACTAGCCGCACAGGTGGAACTGGATTTACTCCTTTGGTGATCCTAGGATCTGCTGAAAATGAAATACAGTTTACCAGCCCAGGCTGGAGGCCCAGCCGTTGTCTAAACTGGTTAGCCAGTAAGACCAAAGAAGCCGGATACAATAATCCGGGTTATGTATTTTTTGAAACCAACAAGGCATTTTATTTTGCCAACGTCGAACACATCATGGATCTGGCTGTACAGAGTAATACCTATTATTCTGATTATTACTACATGGCCAACAATATAGATAGTGGTTTTAATGGTGTGCAGTACAGCAAGGACATAGATCTGGAATATAAAAAAGCCGCGGACTTCAAGGTCATAGAAAGTTTTAATGCACTTAAAAATACCCAGACCGGATACCTGGCTAACCGATTGTTTACCTTGGATTACATAAATAAAAAAATTGTATCCACAGACTATGATCACGTTGATAACTGGGGTGCTTTTAAACATTTGGAAAATATTAAAGGTAAAGGTAGTGGTGGAACTCCCTTACCACCATTTAATGCCAGTGATCCAGCTACTGGTGGTGCACTCAGAGCAGCTGCAGGTTTTAATCAGGTATATGTACAGCACCCAAATTTATACACAGGTGTTACTCAAAATGCCAATGAAATTATTGATACCATCATGCCGGTTCGAACCAGCACATTGGCTGAGCTGGACAACTGGAAGATTGAGATCACAGTTCCGGGTCGTACCGACATTGAAGTTGGTGCCATAGTAAATTTCCATTATCCAGATGCTAGTCCCCGAGACCCTAGCGATCAAAATAAAAACAAAGATGATAACTATTATTCAGGATTTTATCTGGTGACTGCAATACGACATAAAATAACGCATATCAAACACATGATGATACTAGAGTTGGTCAAAGACTCAGTTAAATCTCAACAAAACGCAGGATAGATCATGGCAGCAACAATTAATAATTTATTTGGTAAACAGGGATTCTTTTGGTGGGTTGGCGTTGTAGAAGACCGCAAAGATCCACTTAAACTAGGACGATGTCGAGTTCGCATAGTCGGATATCATACTGACAATAAAAGCGAAATGCCCACGGCAGATTTGCCCTGGTGTTATCCCATACAGCCCATACTAAGTGCAGCCAATTCTGGCAAGGGTGATGCTCCAGTAGGACCCCTGGAAGGAACCTGGGTGTTTGGTTTCTTTGCAGACGGAGCCGAATGTCAGCAGCCCATGATGCTGGGCACCATGGGTGCCATACCTACCAGCAGTGCAGCCTGTAAGATACAGAGTTCACAGAATCAGGCCATAACTGGTGTACAGCGAGACAGCCGGGGCAACGTCATCAATGATGCCAATGGTCCTGTAACCGTACAGCCTGAGGCTACAGATCCAGGCAACACCAGCAGCAATGCCATAACCAGTACCCTACCACCGCTGACTCAGGCTCAGACTCAGAGTCTCATGGATGCCATAGCTCAGAAAGAAAGTTCTGGTAGCTATACTGCAGTCAATCCAGTCACGGGCTATGTTGGTAAATATCAGTTTGGTTATGCCATACTACAGACTCAGGGCTATGTTCGAGCTCAGCCTGGACGGAGCATAGCTAATTCAGATCTGTACAATAACAATCTCTGGACTGGTAAAAATGGCATCAACAGTGTAGATGATTTCTTTGCCAATAAAAATAATGTGCAGGAAACTGCCATGTTTGACAGCATGCAGACCAACTATGGCATACTTAGAAATTCCGGAACCATAGATCCAGCCACCAGCTCACCAGATCAGGTTGCGGGTTATATTGCAGCCAGTCAGCTGGGTGCAGGTAATGCCATCAAGTTGGCCCAGGGTGGGTCATTTGCAGACCGCAGTGGAACTACAACTCAGGACTTCTACAACATAGGCAGCACTGCCGTGGGCGGAACTGGCACAGTCACAGCCAATGTACTGGCTCAGGCACCAGGCAATAATAAAAACGGTTTTGTAGGTTTTTTAAAAACAGCCTTTGGTGCTCTTAATGATCCAGCTCTGGGAACTCCCGCAGGTTATACGGACCCCAACAGCACCTATCCAACCTGTGATTATACCAATCGAGCCGATACCAATCAGCTGGCCACCAATGATGATGCTCTGAAAAGCACACCATTAAAACCCAAACAAGAAAATCTGGTCAAGGACATAGAAACAGCCAACAATGCCGATGGCACCTGGAACGAACCACCCAGTGCGTTCAATGCCAAATATCCCTACAACCAGGTCAAGGAAACCGAAGCTGGTCATGTAATTGAAATTGACAATACTCCTAATGCCGAACGCATTCACATCTATCACAAGGCTGGCACCTATGTAGAGGTTGATAAAAATGGTACTGTGAGCTATCACGTAGCTGGTGACAACTATGAAGTATTTACCCGCAACAATAAAATGTATACAGCTGGTAACTGGGACATAACTGTGAACGGTGCCAATACCTTGCTGGTTAAGAACACTCTGGATGTTGAAGTGCTGGGCAAAACCACAGTGGTCATACACAATGATTGTGATGTCAATGTGGCCGGCGATCTACGAGTCAAGGCCAAGAACATCTACATGGATGCTCAGGAAGACTTTATCATAAATGCCGGCAAAAATTTCAGTGTAAACACTGGAACAGATTTTAATGTCAAGGCCGGTAACTATGCCAATGTTAATTCTGGTGGCGACATGAACTTCAATGTGGGCGGTGACGAGCAGCACAAGGTGTCTGGCGATTTTGATGCCGATGCCGCACTCATAAATTTAAATTCAGGTTTTGGGCTGGGCTTTGTGCTGGGCGCCCTGGGTGCCAGCGGACTACTGGACGGCATAGCCAGCGGCATTGGCGACGCCATAGGTGTGGACTTTACGGGTCTGAATCCTCTGGCCACAGATGTAGCCAATCCGCTGAACAGCATAGGTCAGGGTGTGAGCGAAATCACCGGAAGTTATGCAACTGGTCTGGAAGGTCTGAGTCAGGGTGGACTTAATTTACTGGGTGCAAGCAACATTGCCACGGCCAATTACTTTAATGCCGGAGGTTTTGGTGACATACTGGGTAATGCCCTGAGCAATCCGGCCATAGCCAATGCAGTATCAGTGTTCGGCGGTGGCGGGCTCATAGGCAACATCTCCAATGGCATCAATCTAAATGCCATATTGACCACAGGCAGTGTGCCTAGTTTGTTAAGCAGCCTGGGCAGCAACACCTTCAACAACATATTGCAAAGCACTGGCATCATTGACAGCATTGGCAAGGCTCTGGACAGTGTAGGATTGGGCGACCTGGATGTATCTGCTCTGGTCAAAGCTGGCGGCTATGCTGCCCTGAATACAGCCATACAGGAAGCTGGTAAACCTGGTCTGGAGGACATATTAAAACTCAATGGACTGACACTGGCCAATGCAGTTGGTAATGTCAGCAACAAAATACTAAGCGATCTGGTCAGCACCGTGGCCAGCACCAACAAGGACATTGCTGCAGCCTTTGTTGCCGGTGATAACATCATAGAAAACTTCAAGACTCGTGGTGTTGCCAACATTGACATCAACATAGCTAAAATTACCACAGCCATAGCCACAGATGCCGGAGAATTTCAGCACTGGACCGATTTCCCCAGCAGTGCACAGCTGAGCCGTCATTTCAATCTGGGCGATGTTACAGACCGTGTACATGATGTCAAGTATCAGTTTAGCATAGATGACAACAATGGACTGAGCCGATATGAACTCAGCACCAATCTAAAACAGCTGGCAGTAAATTGTCTGGACCCCATACGTGAACAGTATCCTCGCATGTACATCAACAGTGGATTCAGACCCACCATACAGAACCTGGCCAACAATCCTGTGGACAACAATGTGGTATCGGCTCTGTATGCCACACTGCTAGAACTGGGCACCAGCAGTGCCAGCATACAGGCTCATCTGGCCAGTCAGACTCCGCACAATCGGGGCGAAGCAGCCACCATACGAGTACATGGATTTAAGTACAAAGATTATTTTGATCTGGCAAAGTGGATCAAGGACAACATATTCTTTGACCAGCTCAGATTAGAATACTCCACTCTGGGCAATGCCGAACCCTGGATCACCATTATCTGCAAGAAAACCGGCAATAGATCCGCTGCACATGTAGATAAAATCATTACCACCATGAACGGCAAGGTGGTGTGCAACTACCTAGCTGACCTAATTACCGAAGCATAATTCATGGCCATAACCTACAGAGTCTGTGGAGTTGCAGCCGAAGGTAGCTCGGCAACTTTAACTGCGCCCAGTGGTAGTGTATTTACCAGCGTGGAGTTTGCCAGCTATGGTACTCCCAATGGCAACTGTGGTGGTTTTAGTCTGGGCACCTGTCATGCCAGCATTAGTCAAAGCGTAGTTGAAGGTTATCTGCTGGGCCAATCTGGCAGCATTACCATACCAGCCAGCAATGGAGTATTTACTGATCCCTGTGCTGGCACCTATAAGCGACTCTATGTACAGGCAACTGCCACAGATGCAGGTGCAACTACTGCCATAACTTTTACGGCCGGCAGTGCTGGTAACTGGACTGTGCCAGCGGGCATTTATTCCATCACCCTGACCATGATCGGCGGTGGTGGTAATGGTAATGCCAATACTGATTATACTCCAGGCGCTGGTGGCGGATCTGGTGCGTATTTTTCCAGTGTGACTGTGAATGTAACGCCCGGCCAGGCCATTGCTTATTCTGTGGGTCGAGGTGGGTATTCAACTGCCAACAATCCCTATCAGTATGATGGTACAGCCAGTGTATTTGGCAGTTTAATTGCCGGTGGTGGCCAGGGAGGTCACTGGCGAGGTACACATACTCCAAACTCCAGCGATGAACTTCCTGGGTCTGGTGGTGTAGCAACAGGCACCGGGGGTGTCAACGGAACCGATGGTACTGCCGGAGGAAGATACGGAGGCAATGGCTACGGAGCCAGCAGTCCATTTGGTACTGGTGGTGCAGGAACCGGCGGAGCCGGCGGTGCAGCCACAGGTTTTGGAGCCGGTGGTGGCGGTGGCGGTAACAATTCTGGGCAGGGTCAGGGCGCTGATGGGTTTATTACCATCGGTTATGACATCATACTGCAGGTAATCAACATTGATACTGATAACATAGCTGCAACTATGTTGCCAACAGTCTATGAATATCAGTCATTTTATTCTACGCATTATTTTACCACCAGTGTAAGCATCTATGGATATCGCTGGGCTGGCGCTGGTGATACTGATCAGCTCAAGGTAGCCTATAATACCTATAATTCAGTTTTAACTGCAGACAGCACCATAACAGTAACCACTCAGTATGTTACCATCAGTGGTTATCATAAACGCAACTTCAGAGATGAACACTGGAAGTATCGTCGCACTCATGACGATGCTACCGAATATGAAATTCTGCGCTACGAAAATCTACCATCCAGTTATTTTAGTCTCTGGCAATATCAGCCTGATCTGCGCACCAGCACCAGCGTTGGCATAGTGTTTTATACAGATCGGGGTGAAATTGGTCTGACCGGAACCGTTCTCAATGACTGGAGTGCCAATCGTAATCGATTAAAAAGCCTCATAGATGCCAGCACAGTAAATGCAACTGATTATAGCCGTTTGCCTCAGCAACTAAGCTATGCTACTCAGACCAGTGTGGCTACAGTGGCCTATAACACCAGTGTTAGTTTGCTAAGCGGAACAGGAACTTTTACGGTTCCGGCCTATGTTACCAATGTCTGGGTAACCTACATGACCACGGGTGGAACAGTTACCACCAGCATTGTGGTAACTCCAGGAACCAGTTTAACCTATAGCATAGGCGCAGCTGGCACAGGCAGCACCATAGGCACCATAACTACACCAAACTGGAGCCAACAGGTCTGCACCTGGAGTGGCAACATAGATGCCATTATGCGACACAGCTGGACTGCAGTAACGTCTGGCAATCTGACCTATACAGGCAGTGGCGGAAATTCTACTCTGCAAAGTGGTGCAACTTCAGCTGGACTGTACTACAATGTTGATAGTGAATCTGCTCACGGTGACCTGGGTGCTAACCTAAACCTAACTCCAGCCAATCCGGCCTACATAAATTATGATACCAGCCTGACCATATCTACTTCGGCATTTAGTGGTCGAGAACAAAGTTATAGTGTTGTTACTCAACCCCGAGCCAGCAACTACTACATAGCTCAGGACCAGGCCACGGACGGCAATTATAGTGAAGGTAGTTATAGCTGGACTGTTGTACTACAACAGGCAATATTATTAACCGTAAGTTGGGTAACACCAGATCCTACCAAAGTTCTCTACAACTATCAGTATCAGGCTCAGGCCAACAACACCAACATAATCAGTGCCTATAGTTATGTACCTCAACAGGGCGGTCTGCAAAATGGTGGTGGTAGCTGTTTGGCCGGAGGTGACCCTAGCTATGCCACTGACATCAATGGTGGTTGGCGAGCCGGCGATCCGTATTATCCAACCAGCTATCAGAACAACGGTCTGGCCTGTCAGTACTGGGGTGTGACCATAGATCCAGGCAGTACCAGCAGCATAGCCTATGTAAGAAATCTCGTGGCGTCTGGCGCAGCTGCAGCAGCATTTACCAGTGTTTCACAGGTTGGATCTGTGGCAGGTGGCAGTAGTTTTACAGCCATACTTCGAAGCGGTTATTATTGTTATACTCAAAACAATTCTGGAACCTATTGTTTGATGAACTCAGGTCGTGAAATAACATTTTACATGAACAGCACCAGCACTGGCATCAACTATGGAACTGCTGGTCGGGGTACAGATTCTACCATACTTTGCATATTTACCGAAGGTGGTTGTATCTGGCGCAATGACAGCAACACCAGCGGCACCATAGACATCACCATGAATGCCGTGGGTCAGGGCAAACTGGGTAGCTGGCGTGTAAGCATAGACGGCGTAGTGGTAAGCACCACCAATCATGGCGATACTGGTTGCAGTGGTAAAAATTATGGCAATGAAGTTGTTGGACCATTCAACATAACCAGCAGCAGCTGTGTGCTGGTCGAACAATACTGGTGGGGCTGTGGTAACTTTCAGTACGGTGTCAACTACATCACCGGTGGCAGCTATCAGGTCAATGCTGACAAGGTCATAACAGCAGTCATAACTGCACCAGGCTCAGGCAGCAGTGGTGGCACCTATGTAACTGGTAGTACGTCATTTAGTGTGGCTGGATCAACTCAGAACTGGACTGTTCCGGCTGGAGTTTATAGTCTGGGTGTTACCATAGCCGGTGCCGGTGGCGGCGGTGGTGGCGCTGATGGTGGCGGAACTCCTGGGGCTGGTTTGGGTGGGGCTGTACTTACAGGTAGTTTAAGTGTAACACCAGGTCAGGTTTATACTCTGGGCCTAGGCAGTGGCGGCGGTGGTGGTGCCGGTGGTGTTGCTGGTACTGGCGGTGGAACTGCGGGTACAGGTGGCAGCGCTGGTACTACCTATCAGGTCTGCGGAACTGCAGCTGAAAATGGAACTGTAAGTTTGACTGCTCCACCTGGTACTACCTTTACCAGTGTGGATTTTGCCAGCTATGGTACTCCATCAGGTTCCTGTGGTAGTTTTGCTCTGGGTGGTTGTCATGCATCAAACAGTGTAAGCGTAGTACAGGGTTATTTAATTGGCAATGGTGGAACCATAAACATACCAGCAAACAATGCTACGTTTGGTGATCCCTGCAGTGGAACTCCAAAATCTCTGTATGTTCAGGCCACAGCCTCCGCTGGAGTTGCTTCATATGCCGGTGGCACTGGTGGCAATGCTGGTCCCAGCGGAACTTCTGGTGGCGGTGGTGGCGGCGGCGGAGCCAGTTACATGTCACTGAGCAATACTGCAGTATTGGTGGCTGGTGGTGGCGGTGGTGGCGGCGGAGCCGGGAATAGTGGTGGTGCTACAACTCCAGTTTCTACCTATAATTCAACAACCACGGGTGCAGACGGTGGCAGTCACGGTAGCGACGGCGGCGGTGGTGGTGCTGGTGGTGGCGGTGCTCCATATGGTGGCGCTGGTGGTGTAGCGCCCGCGGGCGATAACAGTGGTTCTGGTGGTAACACCGGACAGAGTACTTATCCTGGAGGATTCAGTACAGGAACTGCCACCAATGGCGGTGCAGCCAACACAGGTGCAGGATCTGGTGGATACATAACATTAAGCTGGTAAGGAGAAACTCATGGCAGCAGTTGCATTTCTAGGTTGTTTTTGCACCGGACACGGTTGTTGGCCACCCCGCATAGGCGTAACGGCCAGTCCCAATGTACGAGCTGGTGGTATACCAGTTCACAGAGTAGGTGATGCCTGGTTCATACACTGTTGTAAGACCTGTCATCCCGGCGTAGTGGTCACTGGAGCCAGCAATGTTCATGTCAATGGCAGACCCGTGGCTCGCATTGGCGATGCCATAAACTGCGGCAGCATGATAGCCATGGGATATCCAACCGTAAATGCCGGTGGCGTCAGTGCGGGTGCAGCCCTGGGTGCAGCCAGCAAGTTGGGTCTATGAGTCAGCAGTTTGTTCTGGGATTTGATACCAGTACAACCCTGTACAACGGGCAGCGAGTGCATCTAAGCAGCACGGTCAGTCTGGGACTGACCACCAGTATCTTTTATGCCTATTTGATCAACAGCACCAGCATTGGACTATACTATGATCTAGAACTTCGACGACCAGTTCCGGCCAGTGAGATACGAACCAATGTGTATGTTACTGCGTTCGAAGTCAGCAGCATCAGCATACAGATAGTCAGCAACATTGGAGTTAGCTATGGCATTACCTGGATAAATAATACTAGTATACTAACCAATTGGAACACCAGCAGCAATCTGGTGACCTGGTTAAACGCAGTTAGTTCAACTTCAACCTGGATCAACAACATCTAAATGGCTCTAGTCGTACCCAATATTTTTAGCACCAGTAACACCAGTGTATTTACTCTGGCTCAGCTGGATCAAAACTTTAGCTACATATTTCAAAGTTTAACCGCCAAGGGTAGCATACTGGCACAGGGTCCAACAACCGGCAGTTTTAGCGTTCCAAGTGGTGTTAGTGCCATGCGCATAGTGTTGAATGCCGGTGGCGGTGGTGGCGCTGGACCAACCTATGTTAATGGGCTGGGTGGTCCTATTAGCAGCCCCTATAATGTCTACAACGGTGGTGGCAGTGGTGGTGCTGGCGGCAACGTTTATTTTGTTTTAACCAATCTAACACCTGGACAGGTATTTACCTATACTCTGGGTGCTGCTGGAACTGCGGGTGCCTATGTTGCTGGCGGCATTGGTGGAACTGGTGGAACTGGTGGCCTTAGCACCCTGGCCTGTGCGGCTCTGGGATTCAGCATAACCTGCACCGGCGGTAATGGTGGTGGTGTTACTGCTCAAAACGTGGTTGTTGGTGGAGCCGGTGGAGCTGGCGGTAGTTTTAGTTTTACCACAGGAACAGCAACCATTAGTGCTATCAGTGGTAGTACTGTTAATGGTAATGCTGGTAATGGTGGCAGTCAAAGTTATTCAGGTAAAACACCAAACTGGAACAATGGCAGTCGTGGCGATGGGGTGGTTACTACAGCCAGCATGGTACTCATACCTGGTGTACCCGATGGCTATGGCAATGTAAATGGTACTGTGCGACAACCCTATAACACCACAGGTGATTCTGGTTATGGTAGCGGAGATGGTGGTGTAACTAACAGTGCTCCGGCTTCACCAAATCCATTACCATTTTACTATGCAACTGCAGGACAACCTGGTGGGCTGTTTATACAATACTGGGACGTATTTACTCTAGGCTAATCATGACAACCTACGCTCTAATCTGTCCGGACGAACCCATATTAAATCAGAATGGCACACGAGGCCATAGAGTGGCTCAGGTTTCAGACTTCATGCTACCCATATCTGGAAGCCTGTACTGGCTGGAATGTGCGGAGGATACCATACCAGAAACCTGTTATTTTGATCCAAATACTGGTCAAATCCTGCCCAGACCGGACTGGGACTGATAAATAATAGCATGGCCACCACCAGAAACTACATAGACCTAGACGCAGCATTTACGGCTAATCCTCGTACCCACGACGTAGCCACAAAAACTGACGAAAATGCCATCAGAGGCGCCCTGCGCAATCTGGTGTATACCCAGCACTATGATCGCCCATTTCAGCCCGACCTGGGCTGT
>Ga0304728_1001773_pt1 | contig 14710 bp, 22 predicted proteins | sample C_130625_MF_Meta_FD_190476 | JGI IMG/M metagenome (GOLD analysis project Ga0304728, IMG submission 190476) | Freshwater microbial communities from Lake Croche, Canada to study carbon cycling - C_130625_MF_MetaG (v2) (version 2) | ecosystem: Environmental > Aquatic > Freshwater > Lake | place... | reverse complement strand
GGCTAAAAAAATCTCTATCAAAGTGTTCGGCGACCCGGGTCATGCATGGGCCCGCTTCCCCAAAGCAAAGTTGGTCAGTCTTGGTATCGCAGATAAAATCTCTACATACAGCTACCAAAATGGTACCAATGCTTTTTTGGAAGAAGATTGTGATTTGTCAGTACTAGTGGTCGCTTTGCGTGACCGTGGATATGAGATCAAATTCAACGAAAGCCACGCTAATAAGCAGAGCAAAATCCGCGGATACGCTACATATAGGGCTTGACATTAAATGGTTTCGGGTATATAATAGAGTCTTATTCAGTCAACAACAGGAGTTTTATATGGGCTACAAAGTTATCGCAGACAAACATCAAATGGATGAAATGCGTACCAAGTACGGTCCTCGCAAAGGTCTTGAAGGTCCCTTCAATTTCTCCGGACGTGTCCTCTATTACGATACCAAAGAAGGTCAATACTATGACCCGACTACCGACTTTTATGTTGAGCGGGATGAAATGGATATCATCCATCAACGTATTGTTGATATTTTGAAGGCGTAATTATGTTTTGGACTATTGTTCTAATCGGTGTAGGATTGAGTTCTACTAGTATCACATATGTGGGCCAGTTTGAACAACAGGAAACTTGTGCTAAAGCGGCACAAGAATTTAAAGCACTGAACAAGCAGGCAGTTTGTGTACAAGCAAAATCAGCAGAAGTGCCCGCGGCTAAAAAATGATTAAATTAAAACCAACACTCATTGGTGTTGCGGTAACATTGTTGTTGTACGGATGCGGGGGCGGCACCGGCCCCTCCAGTAATACACCGCAGATAGATCCAACGAACATTAATGATATCGCAATATCAGGTTCCACGCTAATTGATTATAGTATCTACGGCGGCGCCGGTACAAGTTATTATTTTCGTTCAGGGTTGTTAGCAGACCTAGACGGTGATGGTAAAACTGAATTTGTGTTTAGTGTATCTGCCTATCCACAAGTGCCCATACCGTTAACTGTGGTCGGTGATCAAAACTCAACAATAAATTTAACTAATAGATATTTCCCTCAAGGTGCTCCAACACTATTACATTCACCATGGATATGGTATGCTGATATTAACGGAGATGGATCAAAGGATATTATTGCGTCAGAAGCCGGACTTGATACCCCACCGTGGACTGGATCAAAAATTGGCGTAGCCATTAATAATAATGGATCATTTACAAATAATAGTAATTCTATTCCAGAAAACTCATCAAGGTCTTATGCTATAGCAGTAGGCAAATTTGATAGCAGCCATAAAACACAAATTTTACTACCTGCTCAGGAAAGTGGTTGTGTGCCCGGAACAACAATGTTACTATCATTAAATAACAGTCAAGTTACTACATCAGCTAATCCGATATCATCATGGGTAAGTAATGATTTAGATAAACAAACTTCAATGGTTACTGCTGACTTCAATGGTGATGGATATGATGATTTGCTAGTTACAGGAGATTGGACTGGAAAGAATCATGTTATCGTATATGGTGGACCAAATGGATTGGATGTTTTGACTTTAAATACTTTGCCAACTGGTCCGTTTGGTCAAGGTGGATATGATTGGTTTCATTCAGGTGTTATAAACACTGTAGTCCCGGGCTGGCCAGTAAAACTTACAAATAGTGCTGAAGTGTCGGCAATAGCATTTGATGCTAACAATGATGGTAAGATGGATGTATTTTCAATATCTACACATATCATTTACTACCCGCCAAATACTATTACAGATAAAAATACTCCTGATTATAATAATATTTTAGCAAACGGTGGGTTATCTATGTCAGAGGACTCAGGGTACACCGTACTTTCAAATACCGATGGTCGCAAATTTACATCAGTTACACAATCAAATAACAATCTAGGATACAGGTATTATTTTAATCTCATCCCATATGACATTAACCGTGATGGCAATATGGATGTAATAGCACATTATTTTTCAACACGCAATACTGGTAAAAAGGTATGGGGTACAACTTTCTTTATTAATGATGGAAAGGGCAATTTTACAGTCATCGATGGTGCTGATATGTTCCCCCAATTGGCTGATTCTACTAATCAAGTGGGCGCTATAATTCCTATATCTAATACAGTATCCGGATTCACGGGATTACAATTATTGGGATATGAACGTACAGGAAAGTATACTATTAGCAAATTTACAACTAATCAGATTAAAAAACTGAAAATTGACTATAAAAAATGATAGCCAGTCAGAGGTCCAGGGTTGACAATAAATGGTATTGGGTGTATAATTCAATCTTGTTCAGTTAATAAAGGAATCAAAAATGATTACTAGTATCGTAGAATTTATTCAGCAATGTGAAGTGTCCACAAACGATCAAATTTATGAATTGTTTGAATTCAATTGCACTGATCAGGTCCGTGACGATGTTTATATGTGGGCCAACCCAAAAAGCCCGGAGCCATTTCGTAGTGCAATGTACAATCTAGGGTTCACCGACTATTGACAATAAATGGGTTTTAGTATATAATAGAGTCTTAATCAGTTAATTAAAGGAATTTATCTATGTCAACTATTCGCATTCTCTCTGGTTCTTATCGTAATAACCCTGTTGCTGGTGATGTGTTCACACTAGTCAAAGGTTATCAGGTTGGTAAGAAGGGTGGATTCGTTACTGTTAAAAATGACGGGCAGTTTGCAATGGGTGGACCTCAAGTACGTGTCAATGTAGAAAGCATTGAAGATATTGAATTTTTAAATGGAGATCACGTGGTAGATAATGTAGTAGAGTTTAAAACAAAAACAGAAGTGTCCAAAGAAACTGAACAAGAGGCAATGGACCGCATTGCTATGCGTTTCGGTATTCTTGATGAAATGTCAGCTGCCTGTATCAGTGGTGATATTCGTGCTATGATCGTATCAGGCCCGCCCGGTGTCGGCAAGAGTCACGGTGTTGAAAAGCAAATGGAAAAGTCAAGTATGTTTGACAAAATTGCTGGCAAACGTGTGCGTTTCAATGTTGTTAAAGGTGCTATGACAGCACTAGGTTTGTATGCTCAACTGTACAAATATTCTGACACAAAAAATGTATTGATTTTTGATGACTGTGATAGCGTGTTCGCCGATGAGTTGGCATTGAACATTCTGAAGGCAGCATTGGATAGTGGCAAGACTCGCAAGATTTGCTGGAACTCTGATTCACGTTTGCTACGTGATGAAGGTATCCCGAATCAATTCAACTTCAATGGTAGTGCTATCTTTATCACTAACTTGAAATTTGAAAACGTGAAAAGCAAGAAATTGCAAGATCACTTGGAAGCATTGCAAAGTCGTTGTCACTTTCTGGACCTCACTATCAATAGTGAGCGTGACAAAATGTTGCGTATCAAACAGGTCCATCGTGACGCTGAAGGTGGTTTGTTTGCCGACTACAATTTTGAAGAAGCCCAATCTACTGAAATCTTAGATTTCATGTGGGAAAATCACGGCAAACTGCGTGAATTGAGTTTGCGTATGTGCTTGAAGATTGCTGATCTAGTTAAGATTAGCCCAGCAAACTGGAAAAATCTTGCACGTACAACTTGTATGAAAAATGCTTAATTGACTTTTCTTTATATATAGATTTTATAGGGGAACTTGGTTCCCCTTTTTTTGCCTTTATGTTTGCTTTACCTATTTGTTTCTGTTATACTAAGTACTAATTATGAAACAATGTAAAATAATCGTCAGGGATGAAGTCAATGTAAAGATTGAAGGTCTAGAATTGACTGAACGGAAATCTCTGGTAAAGATGTTTGAGTACGAAGTGCCCGGAGCAAGATATCTTCCCGCGGTACGTCTAGGTAGATGGAATGGTAAGGTAAGTTTCTTTAGTCTAGGTGGTAGTAGCTATGTCAATTTATTACCCGAAATACTTCCTTACATAGATGAAAAAGGTTATGACATTGAACTAGAGGACCTACGCACATATAGTACAACATTCAATTTTAATGAAGTGTCCGAGGCTACGTTCAAACATAAGAATTGGCCTGAAGGTCATCCCATCGCAGGACAACCTGTAGTATTGCGTGACTATCAAATATCAATCATTAATGAGTTTCTAAAGAATCCACAATCACTACAAGAGATTGCGACAGGTGCGGGTAAGACATTAATCACAGCAGCACTAAGTTGGTCTATTGAAAGTTACGGGCGCAGTATTGTTATCGTCCCAAACAAGAGTTTAGTAACACAAACAGAAGCCGATTACATTAATCTTGGACTAGATGTTGGTGTATATTTTGGTGATAGAAAAGAATATAACAAAACGCATACAATCTGTACTTGGCAAAGTCTTAACAACATGCTTAAGAAAACAAAAGCAGGTGAAGCAGAAGTTGAGATTGGTGATTTTCTTGAAGGGGTAGTTTGTGTCATGGTAGACGAGGTTCACATGGCCAAAGCAGATGCTCTAAAAGAATTACTTACTGGTGTAATGAGCAACATCCCAATACGTTGGGGCTTGACTGGAACTATACCTAAAGAAAAATTCGCAAGTCAAGCTATCTTTATCAGTCTTGGTAATGTGATTAACAAGCTATCCGCTAGTGAATTACAAGATAGAGGGGTATTAGCACAATGTCATGTAAACATTGTACAACTACAAGATGGCGTTGAGTTTAGTAATTACCAATCTGAACTAAAACATTTACTTGAAGATGATAAACGATTAAATAAAATTACTCAATTGGTCGATGTGATTAAAAATAGTGGCAACACATTGATATTAGTTGATAGAGTAGCAGCAGGTAAAGAATTACACAATAGATTAGGTGAACTATTGCGTAATTTCAAAACAGAATATGATGTTGTATTCGTATCAGGCAATACTGGTATGGATGAACGCAAAGAACAGTATGATGAGGTTGCTACAGCAACTAACAAAATCATTATTGCTACATATGGCGTTGCAGCCGTGGGTATTAACATTCCCCGAATCTTTAATCTTGTTCTCATTGAACCGGGTAAGAGTTTTGTTCGTGTGATACAAAGTATTGGTCGTGGTATTCGTAAAGCCGAAGATAAAAATTTCGTACAGATTTGGGATATCACAAGTAATTGTAAGTTTGCAAAACGGCATCTTACACAAAGAAAAGCATTCTACAAAGAGGCTAACTACCCTTTTGACGTAGAAAAACTAACATATAAATGATATAATAACAACATGAGAATACTTACCTTGGATAACGAATACTATAACTTAGAGACATTGCCAGAGGAGATAGATGATTTACGATTTGCAATACTAGATAATAGTAACCCGACTAATGTAGACTATCATTATATCCCATTAATCTTTTTAGAAAGTTTCAACGCACCCGCACTTGTACTGAGAATTGGTAAGCATACAATTAAGATGCCAGTAGATTGGCAGATATTGATTGGTGAAAAAGAACATGGTGATTTAGAGACATTGCCACTAACAAGTATCAATGACAGAGGTTTCAATGCGTTTGAGTTTAATCCATTAACAAGTTTTAGTCCTACATTTCTACCTATTGAGATTGTAGATATCTATCACGATGTAACATGGTATGCTCCTAGATTAAAGAACGGACAATTTTTATGTGTTCCATTGAATGATGGACCTAAACCCGAATGTGTATATTTTGTAAAAGAGATTAGTCGTAACTGTGAGATAATAGATTACGCACAGGCATTCTAATGGTAACAAGAAAAGCAGCAACTCCTGTTGATGAAAAATTTGACAAACAAGATTTAGACTTGTTTGAGGTCCTTGCCGCACTTGACAAGAAGGACTATGATTTCTACGACAGACTAAGTCCTGAACAACAAAAGAAGTTTGTACCCTTTACTATGATTCAATGGCTTAGTGCTATTAAAGGCAGTGAAGGATTAAGTCGTTATTATGTAATGAGTACGGCTGAGTATGCGAACAAGTATTTGTTCAATGAGAATATTCAAAAGCATCCCAAACTACAATGGTTGATGATGTGTGCTAGTAGCCCGGGTTCAGGTAAACAATTTCATCAGTGGATACCTAACATCAGCCCTAAGGTAAGCAAGTTACAAATAGCAGCTAAACTGAAAGATATTAAAGAGTATTACAAGAAGATATATCCTAGAGCGGATAGTGATGACATTGACGCGGTGAGTGAAGCGTTTGTAGGTAATCAAAAACGCAAACTTAAATTAGCAGAATTGTTTCCTAACATGAAACTAACAGATATTGAGACATTAAATGAAACTATTACTGAAGAACAACTTAAGCAATATGAAAGAGACCTCGGTAATTAAAACAGCAAAGTATGGTTGTGAATTTTGTAAGAGGGAGTTCTTGCGTGAATCAACCACGCTTAGTCATGTCTGTGAACAAAAACGTAGATGGTTAGATAAAGACAATCATGGCAATCGTATTGGATTTCAATGTTGGTTAGAGTTTTATAAAAAGAATACATCAAAACGAAAGAATCTTAAACAAGAAGATTTTATTAAGAATCCATACTACATTGCGTTTGTTAAGTTTGGTAATTATTGTGTTAATATCAATGCTGTTAATATCCCAAGATTTACTGATTGGCTATTAAAGAATCAAGTTAAGATTGACAATTGGTGTAGTGATAGTACGTATACTAAATATCTGATTGAATTTTTACGACATGAAGATCCATTTGATGCTATACATCGTAGCATTGAAAAGTGTATTGAGATGGCAAGTGATGCTAATATACAACCACATGACATGTTGAGATATGGTAATGCTAACAAGATTTGTTATGCTATTACAGCTGGTAGGATTAGCCCATGGTTGTTGTATCAAAGCGACAGCGGTGTCCAATTCTTAGATACATTAAATGAAGGCCATGTTAAAATGATTATTGATTATATAAATCCAGAACAGTGGGCGATAAAGTTTAAACGTGATGCAGACCTTACAAAAAGAATTAAAGACACCCTCAAAGAAGCAGGCTACTAGAGTTCGTATAGCTTGGATGAAGGGTGATACAATTAGTGATTGGGATGAGACTTGTATTTGGGTAATGGAAGTATATGGATTGCCCGGTGTCAAGTATTATACACACATGACAGAAGATTATATGGATTTTTATTTTTATGATGAGCGTGATGCGATACATTTTAGTTTGAGATGTTTATGAGAAGTTGGGAAGATATACGTCCGGGCTGGTATGAATATGTTATTAAACTAGATGAAAACCGATGGAAGGAACATCGTATTGAAATTTTAGAATGGTTGTGTAATAAAATTGACAAGCATGAACGACACACGGTATGTACCTGGAATGAGTATCAAGTAAAAATAAAATTTAGATATCAACGAGATTATATATTTTGTAGTTTAAGATGGTAATATGATAAAGAAACGTGCTATGTCTAATGATAGATGGGTATCTGATTTAGCAAAACAATGGATAGATGAAATCAACGTGAAACGCCTTGAAACTGGTTACGCTGACAATCAACCCAAATGGCCCTATTGGGTTAGACCATACAACTATGATGAGAAAGAGTGGCAGGGGATGAGTCAGTGGATGACAGACACAATGGGTGATTGTAATTGGCTTAAAGAAAATGCACGTTGGGTAGGTAGTGATCGTAAGTATTGGTTCCGTGATGAACAAGATAGAACCTTTTTTATATTGAGATGGTCATGAGCAAATTTACACATAAAACATCACGCTATTTTGGTAGCAAAGTTAATATACATACTGTTTCTTGGAATAACCAAGAAGATGTTAACCCTAAAGAAATTAAAAAATGGTGTAAAAAGAATTACGGTAAGTCAGGATATGATGAAGAAACCGGGACTAATCGTTGGGTAGATAACATCAACCAATCTGAAATAATGCTTACCCGTGATGAAGATTTAACATTGTTTTTGTTGCGCTGGGAATGACCAACATATCAAAATCATTTCAGGATTATGATGACGATGATCCGGCATTACATCAACGAAAGAATCGTTGGAAGTACTGGGAAGCATTAAAAAAAGTTCGTGTAGAGTACATGGAAACTAAAACAACGTTTGACGCATATGATTTTGAAGATTACATTGAAAAGAAGTATGGCGTAAAAATGAATATAGTAAATGGTAACATCACTGATGGGTATCTAGTAGTAGATGAAAAACTCTACTTGATATTTTTATTGAAATGGGGATGATATGGCAAATGATATAATGATTGATTTGGAGACACTAGACACAAGTCCATACTGCGTTATACTAACCATTGGTGCTGTAAGGTTTAATCCTAAAGGCAATGGTGTAGTAGAACGATTAGAATTACGTCCTACGATTGAAGAACAAACCGAAATACATAATAGGATAATTGATGACAGTACAATTGAATGGTGGGCAAAACAAAACCCTGCCGCACTTCAAGAAGCAATGGGAGATCAGGGACGTGTTTCATTTAGCGAATGCATGGAAACCCTTTATAAGTTTTGTTGGAATCGCCGTGCTGTGTGGTCTAATGGGGCAGCATTTGATATCGTTGCTTGCGAGACCGCATGGAGGCAACTCGGAGTGCGAATACCGTGGCCATTCTATACCGTACGAGACACTAGAACGTTGTATGAAGTCGCAGGGGTCAAACTAAGTGATGGTGGACATTCAACTACCCACAAAGCTGTAGAAGATGCCGAAAGACAAGCTATTGTTGTACAAAAAGCGTATAGTAAACTTATCAAAGCAGGAGTGATGCCACCGTGAGAATAGATAGTGATATTGACATTGACTTTGGTTCAAGAGATAGATTGCTTGAACTGATTAAACATACAAGCGCAGCCATGCGTAATGTCAATCCTATTCGTAAACATGCTACTGGTGTATATGTTACACCTATTCCCTATGACCCGATACATGATATAGCAAGTATTGACTATACAATAGCAGAGAAGCGTGGTTACTTCAAACTAGATTTGTTGAATGTTCATGTTTACGAGAATGTTCGTGATGAACAACATCTAGTTGAATTGATGATTGAACCTAATTGGAGTAAACTCAAAGATAAATCTTTTGTTGAGAAACTGATTCACTTGAACAATCAGTACTACAACTTAGAGAAGATGCCAGAACCTATAGACAGTATCCCAAGACTAGCTATGTTTTTAGCAGTTATTCGTCCTGGTAAAAAGCATTTGATTGGGAAATCTTGGAGTGAAATTAGTAAAACTGTATGGGATAAGGGAACTGATGGGTATGTGTTCAAGAAAGCACATGCGATTGCATATGCACAGTTAGTAGTTGTTCACATAAATTTGTTAGGGCATTCTCTTAACGAGGGTGATACTACGGCGTTTACTTCTACGTTTACTTAATTCATTCATACTACAAGTGGGACCATGAACCACTACTAGACTTTTGTTAGTGAAGGTCCTGAGATAGGGTTTAAAGGGTAACCAATCATCTTTTAGAAACAGATTGATGGGTACAAGTCTATTGGATTCCCACCACCAAATCTCTCCTAGTTCTAGGAACTTTTCCTTTATGATAGCATCGGTTATAGCGCCGTAGTCATAGATAGTGGTAACCATATCATCCCTATTCTGTACAATTCCTACATAGTCCTGGTTGGCATATGAACATACTGTAATGAATGGATGATTTTCTGTCAGTCTTTTGAAAAATTCGTTTTGGATCATTATTTTAGTTAACTGTTTATTTATCGGGTAACCAAAGTTAATTAAATTAAAATATATAGACTAAATACGTTATAGGAGCCTACATTTGTGTATTCAACATCAGTATTTTATTACGTTCAGCGCAACATTGTTGTGTTATTGTCAGGCTATTCACCGAGGAGATTTATGCCAGTTTATGCCAAACCATTGACCCTGCACAAGGGAGTGGATAATCAAATCCAGTTTCAATTCCTAAATCAGGAGCAAAAACCCATAGATATTACTGGGAAAGATATAACTTGCCGCATATTAAACTATCAAGGTAATCAAACATTGATACAGAAATCATTAACCTTGCAATTTGCTGCTACAGGTATATGTGCGTTGTTTTTAAATGCTGCAGACCTTGAGAATATTGAGGCCCAAAAATGCTACTATACTTTAGAAATTCCAGTCAATGACTTTGACTTCCCTGTATTCGTAGACCAAAATGCAGGCGCTCGTGGTGTAATGAATATTGTTAATAGTGTATTGCCTAACTTTGTACCATCATATGAGATTACTATTCCAACTGGTCAGGCCTTTCCTAATAGTCCTAACAGTAATGGAAGTAGCATCACTTACACTACTAGCGTACTGAGTACTAATAACAATCCAATATTAACTATACAAACTGAATACATTGAATTCTATGGAAACACAACTATTCAGGGCAGTAGTATCGTAGATAATGATTGGTATGATATTGTGACCACAGAAGAAGTATCCAATGTTACGCAAACGGTTGGATATGTTATACAAGGATTCCATCCTTATGTTCGTATGCAATTCACTAGCAATGCGGGCGCAGTGGCTAATTTATTGACCAGATAATTTGCTTTAACATTATGATTGTGTTACAATCAATAGATGTTTGATATCCTGTCTATACTACCCGGTAAAAAGAAACAAACAAGTTCTGGCTGGACTAGCTTCAATGCTATCTGTTGTACCCACTTTGGTCATAGACAAGATAAACGAATGCGAGGTGGCATCAAGTTTGACGGTAGCAATTGGTCAATGCATTGTTTCAACTGCGGGTTTAAATGTAACTTTGTACTAGGTCGTCCTATCAGTAGTAAAACTCGCAATCTATTAGTTTGGTCTGGTATTGATGAACAGCAAGTTAAACGATGGAGTTTGGAAAGTTTACAACATAAAGACTTATTAGATTTTACTCAACAAAATAAAACAAAAGAAGATATAAGATTTTATAAAGTTGATTTGCCTGAAGATAGCGAAAAGCTAAATCTTGATAATCCTAGACATTTTAGATATATTGAATATTTAGAAAAGCGCGGGATACATTACGACAGTTATCCATTTGTAGTAACACCTAATGGAACAGGAAGATATGGCAGTAGAAAAGAACACAGAATAATTATTCCATATTTTTATAAAAATAAAATTGTAGGTAATACTAGTAGATTTTTAGATAATAAATCGCCTAAATATCTTAATGTTCAACAACCAGGATATGTGTTTAATATTGACAGACAGAAATCAGCATGGCAAGTGTGTATCGTAACAGAAGGTATATTTGATGCGCTAAGTATTGATGGTGTAGCATTGATGCACGATGATATAAGTAGTGACCAATCATTGTTATTAAGCACGTTGAATAAAAAAATTATAGTAGTTCCAGATAGAGATAAGACAGGATTAGCATTGTGTGACAAAGCATTAGAATTGGGCTATAGTGTTAGCTTACCTGATTGGGATGATGATATAAAAGATGTAAATGACGCAGTAATTAAGTATGGTAAGTTACCTACACTATTAAGTATACTACACTGTGCTACTAATAGTAAAATTAAAATAGAAATGCAGAGGAAGAAAATTGGCAAAACAAGAAACTAAAAAGCAGATAGAATATACCCCAGATGTTCAAAAATTATTTTTGAGAATGATGCTTACTAATGCGGAATTGTATACCCGTGTTATGAACATTATGAATAGTGAGAACTTTGACCGATCTCTACGTCCAGTAGCTGAGATGTACAAGTCACATACAGACAAATATAGAGTATTGCCGGATGCTACACAGATTAAAGCAACAACTGGGATAGAAATTGAAGTAGTGCCTGATTTAAATGACGGCCATTTTGAATGGTTTTTTGATGAATTTGAAGCATTTACTAAACGACAAGAACTAGAACGTGCTATTCTTAAAGCAGCAGATTTATTAGAGAAGGGTGATTTTGAACCAGTAGAGAAACTAATCAAAGATGCGGTACAGATTAGTTTACAAAAAGACATGGGTACAGATTACTTTGCTGATCCTAAAGGTCGTATTAACAAATATTTTAACAGCGGTGGACAAGTATCTACAGGCTGGCCTCAGATGGATCGTATTTTATATGGTGGTATGAGTAGGGGTGAATTGAATATATTTGCGGGCGGCTCAGGCTCAGGTAAATCATTGGTAATGATGAATCTCGCATTAAGTTGGTTACAGATGGGAATGAGCGGGGCATATATCACATTAGAATTGAGTGAAGAATTAACTTCACTAAGAACAGATGCGATGTTGACCATGATGGGAACAAAAGCAATTCGTAAAGATATTGATACAACGGAGTTACGTGTTAAGATGGCAGGAAAGAAGTCTGGTAAGTATCGTGTTAAGAATTTACCTGCTCAAAGTAATGTTAATGACATTCGTGCTTATCTGAAAGAAGTGCAGATACAGACTGGGATTAGAATTGACTTTGTAATGGTTGATTACTTAGATTTAGTTATGCCAGTAAGTATTAAAGTTAATCCAACTGATCAGTTTATCAAAGACAAATATGTAGCAGAAGAATTGCGTAATCTAGCGAAAGAACTTGGTGTATTGTTGGTCACGGCAAGTCAGTTGAACCGTACTGCGGTTGATGAAATTGAATTTGACCACAGTCATATTGCTGGTGGTATCAGTAAGATTAACACAGCAGATAATGTGTTTGGTATTTTCACAAGTCGTAGTATGCGTGAACGCGGTAAGTATCAGATTCAATGTATGAAAAGTCGTAGTTCAACGGGTGTGGGCATGAAGATTGATTTAGAATATGATGTTGAGACTATGCGTATTAGTGATCCTGGCATTGACGGAGAACAGAGTTATACTCCCAAGCCAAGCGCAAATGACATTATGAGTACATTAAAGCCTCAATCTACAGTTGTTGAAACAATTGATGGAAGCACCGGAGAGATAACAGTAGAGCCGTTAGCTAGAACAGTTCATGCCGATGTTCAAGGCTCAAAATTCAAGTCTTTATTGAATTCGTTAAAGAAATAATTATACCATAATCGTATAAATACTAGTAGGATAATTATATGCAAAAACAAACCCGCTCCCTCTTGCAGGAATTAGAAGCACTTGGAAATAACCGTGACACCAGTCATATTATTGAGAGTAGAGCCCATAATATCATAACTAGTGCTATTAATTTACTAGAGTTAATTAATAAGCATTACCCTGAAGAACAGGCACAGATATTAGAGCGGAAGTTGCTAAGTGCTATTAAAAGCAAAGACCAGCAGAGATTTTCCAAATCATTAAGGAAAAACCGTGAACCTAGCTGAATCATTAGCGATACTTAGAGATAAAGTAGATAAGATTTCTTCTCTAAAAGAAGATAAAGGTCACTTAGATCATCCAGAAGATTTGATATTTTTGGGAGGAAGTGCTGGTGCTAATCGTGCGTTAGAAGCAAGCATAGCTACTGTAAAGAATCCTAAGACTGTTACTATTAAGTGGGACGGATATCCTGCATTGATATTTGGCCGTAATGGTCGTGGACAATTTTCTATTATGGACAAGCATATGTTCAATAAGAAAGACGGCACTGGTCGTCAAGTATTCAGTCCGGAACAGTTTGTTCAATACGACCAAGCTAGGGGAGTTGACCGTGCTGGCCTACATACATTGATGGCAGAGATTTGGCCTGGATTAGCGAAAGCATCCAGTGGTGCTAAAGGTTATTATTGGGGTGATTTGTTATTCAGTCAGACACTAAAAGAACAAAACGGATTATATGTTTTCAAGGCCAATCCAAATGGTATCACTTATAAAGTAGTCGCTGATAGTGATATTGGAAAATTAATGGCAGGAAAACAGGGTGGAATTGCAGTACATCAATATTTGGCTCCTAACGCTATGACAACGGATCAAGCCACCTCATTAGACGGATCAATTGGACAACTTAAAAATAATAGCAATATTGCCATTGTCCCTAGTGCTATGCCAATCACGCCTAAAATGAAAATAGACACATCGTTAGTTAAAGGTGCTCAAAATGCTATTAAAAAGTACGGTGCTAGTGTAGACCAGATGATGGACAATGCTCCGCAAGCACGTAATACATTTAATCAGTTATTTACTGTATATATTAATAAAAAAATTGTAGCTGGCGATTTAAATAATATGCTTGACGGATTCATGGATTTTGTAGAAGCTAGACCAATGACAGATAAGATGAAAGCTAAGATAGTTGAATATCTTAGAAGTAATCAGGAAGCATTAGTTGGGGCATTTACTATTTGGGTAGAGATGTATAAGTTAAAAATGTCTATCGTAGACCAGCTTAACAAAGCAGCAAAATCTAGCCCGGTCAAGGGTTACTTAGATGACGGTACAGAAACACATGAAGGTTTTGTATCTAATGGCTTAAAATTTGTTGATAGAATGGGATTTAGTCGTCAAAATCTTGCCGGCCGCTAAGCCAAATCCGTGTTTTTTTTACTTCTGGCATAAATAAGTGTATGAAGCAGTAGGCTTCAACTTATTAAAAGGCATTATAAAATGGCACAATTTACAAAAACAAACGGTGACTTTCTACCGGTAATCAACTTTGACTCACCAGCATACACAAACAGTGGTGCAAATGCAGTTAGTTCTGGCGCAACAGTTCAACCTCAAGGTCCTAAACTAGACTACTTCACAGTCACAGCAGCAAGTTCTGGTGCATTGACTGGTACACAAGTTAGCTTGATCATCCAAGCTACACAACAATTAGCTACAGTTTACATCTATGAGTTCACAACTGCAGAT
>Ga0304728_1001769_pt1 | contig 14716 bp, 15 predicted proteins | sample C_130625_MF_Meta_FD_190476 | JGI IMG/M metagenome (GOLD analysis project Ga0304728, IMG submission 190476) | Freshwater microbial communities from Lake Croche, Canada to study carbon cycling - C_130625_MF_MetaG (v2) (version 2) | ecosystem: Environmental > Aquatic > Freshwater > Lake | place... | reverse complement strand
TGATTTCTGATTTAATTAATTGACAATAAATTGATTTAGTAACTTTTATTAAATCAATTATCTAACAATAATCTAAATCAATAAAACTATATAAAGAAATGAGTGAGAATATACATATAGTATGGAATATTCTCTTACCCTAACCAATAAGGAAATATGGGAATTTTATGACGAAAATAAACTTAATTTCGAAAACATGAATGTTCTCTTCGTAAGGATTTTGAAACAAATTATGCAGGAATCTAACCCAACTATGAGTACAAATATGGTAGCTCAACTTATCGATAATGTCAAGACACTCCAAAACCAAGTATCTTCTATGAATGATTCGTTCTCCAAAACTCAACAGGAGATCAATGCCAATTTTTCTATGAGATTTATGGAATTTAAGCGTGAATACATTGAGGATCTGAAGATGATTCTTACGAATAATACCTCAGAAAAAGTTGCACCTATTATCAAGGACTATAATGATACACTTTTGGATAAAACTCGTATTATGATTAACGAAATCATACCCAAAAACCAAGAAAACTTGTATAAGGATATTGAGAATTCTATTAAGGGGTTATATTCTTCGATTAATCAAGATACAAATTCTCTGTTAAAATCTTCTATCAATAAAGAGAACCTGGAACAATTTATTACAACTTTGGATGAGAAGTTCTCCAAAACTCTGGTAAATTCGCAAAGTATGTTTCATGCTATTATTACTTCTACTGAACATAGATTGGAGAACCGCTTATCAGAAATTAAGGATATTTCATCAACAAATAGTAGTTCAAGTTCTCAATTACAAAATAATATTAATGAACTTTTAAAGAAAATGGAGAACTCTTCATCTAAGGGAAAGATATCAGAAAATCTGCTGTTTAATATTTTAAATCCTCTGTATCCTACTGCTCAAATAGAGTCAGTTGGTACTGTTAAGGAAACTGGAGATATAATCTTGAGTCGTAAGGACAAACCTACGATCCTTTTTGAGAATAAAAATTATGATAGAAACGTAGGACAAGAAGAAGTACGCAAGTTTTTGAGGGATGTGGAGAACCAAAATTGTTCAGGAATTATGCTTGCACAACATTTTGGTATTACAAATAAAGAGAACTTTGAGATAGAAATTCATAATAATAATGTTCTCGTTTATCTTCATAAAGTTGAATATGATGCAGAGAAAATTAAGGCAGCAGTTGATATTATTGATCATTTTAAATCTACATTAACTGACCTAGAATCTGGAGATGGTGACTCAATTCAGCTTAGTAAAGATTTATTGGATGAAATTAACAAGGACTATCAAGGATTCATTGCCAATAAACTATCTCACATAAAAACCATTAAGGATTATAACCAAAAGCTATTAGCTCAGGTTGATGACATTAAAATACCATCTTTGGATCATTATTTGTCCAAAATCTATGCCTCTTCGGCTTCTAAGGAAGATATTTGTGAGTATTGTAATTATGTAGCTAAGAATCAGCGTGCTTTGACAGCACATTACAGAGGATGTGCACTTAAGAAGAACCATAAAAATACTATTTCTATGGATGGTAATTAAAATTATTTATTATATAATTCTGGAAAAAACATTTTTAGTTTGGGATATTTTTTCGCTTGTTGGAGAACATTGAATTCATAATTTACGTAATTTTTGGGTGGTTTTCTATCTATTGGTGGAATAATCAGTAAAAGAGGTAGAAAAAACAGATTGCTGTTGTTAAATGAAAAAACATTATGAAACAAATCTATAATTTTTGATTTGAACCACCAACGTTTCTTATGGCAGTTATTTCCTACTTAGTACAATAACTTAAATGATATTTTTCTTCTTTACATGTTACTTTGGAGAACGGAGAAATCTCGTTGTTGCAACGTTGTCTTTTCCATGCAAATGACTGTTTGTTACGTGCTTTGGTCTTTGGATTAACAAAATCACCACATTTGGAACATACACTATAAGATAGGTAGGTTTCTGCCAGTGACCTTGAATCAGGACCCCAGTTCAACTCTGGTACATTTATTGGATAAACAGAGAAACATCGGGTTTTAACAGAAGCGTGTTGGTGATCATGTTCTCGAAACCACAATCCTGGTATTAAATGAATATTACTAATTTCAGTTTGATTTTTAATAGCATTAAGCATAGCCGTCTTCTTTTTTCTTTGAACATCAATTACATGTTCAAAACAATAATCATATACAATATGTAGAACATCCACTGGAAGTGGAAGCTTATGAAGTACTAGTTGCTTACGGAAACAGGACATCTTGGTTATTGGGGTTTTACATGATTAAAAGTTTTCAAAAAAATATTCAATTTTTTATGAAAAACTTATTTACACCTTTTCTCATACAAAACGCCCATTTTAGAGGACAAAAAAATGTAAAATCAAAAAAACAAAAGACTTGATTTCAATATTTCGGAATGTAAACATTCATCTCTATGTATCCTAAGCAGAATAATAAACGACACAATAAATGTCTGCTGCTGGTATCACTTCTTTAAATTTATCCGGGTAGTTATCTATATATTCAGCCATCTTTTTTGCTCTTATTTTACTACCAAAGGTGCTTGGTCCATAATAACTACTTGGTGTATCTGGGTGAAATTTTGTACGTAAATTCCTTTCTGTAGCTTTACATAGTTTATTTATTTCTCGATCCAGTCTATCTATAAATAAACTATGTGAATTCTCTTCTTTAGCTTTAGATTTATCCAGTCTATCTTTTAAAACATATACTCTTTTTATTTTATCATTATTTATGGCAACCGTTACGATACCGGCCTCATTACCGTCATTTCTTCTTAATGCGTTATAATTGGTTCCATCATAATATACCAATTCGGCCATATCTAAGTCCCCACCAGCTTTCATCATCCTATTCTTTTGTCTTATATTATTCCGTGACTTTTTCAAAAAAATATTCAATTTTTTGTGAAAAATTTATTTACACCTTTTCTCATGTAAAACGCCCATTTTATAAATATGTTCTAATTTGTATGATACCCTGATTTCTCCAATCAGAATAACATATTTCAAATTCATCTTTATCAGAAAAATTATAATCATAAGACAAACCTACGCTTTTGCATGTATTAAAACAGAACTCAAAATAAAAACCCTCTTCACATATTTCTATTGTTTCAATTATTTTCACTTTCTTACTTGTAATTTGTGTAATAATATTATATCTTTCATCGTTTTTGTGTATTATATTTATAAATTTCCCATTTCTGTATTTAATTCTTCCATCAAATTGTAAAATTATATCTAATAACTCCGTTGGAATGTATGGTGCTTTCATTATTAAAAATTATAATTATATTTATATTTACATTTATTGTCAATATAATAATTGCTTATTTGAAACGATCAATTATTATATTGAAAAATAAAATCATATACTTACGTCAAACTATTCAATAAATACAAACTGGAAAAACTAATTACAATTTGTAATCACAAACTGTAATTTACAAATCGTGGTTTTGTGATTACAAATCTGTCTTACCAAATTTGCTAAGAATTCTTTAGATATTTTATATATTTTTATCTTGTATAGATGTCAAATGAAAATATATTAATATCAGAAATAATTGAGGAAACACATGAGTATAAACCTATGGAAATGAATGGACATATAGGTCCTCAAGGTCGTACTTTTGTCAATGCATACAGCACAAGTGAACAAAAAATAGAGAAAAACGGTTTTGTTTTTTTCGATTATACAAATGCTGCTCATGGTGATTGTGCTCATTTTCCTAATACATCAGAGATTTTCATTTGGAGAACCGGATTTTATTCTATTTATATTAGCATTTTTCATCTGGAATCCTGTCAATTTTCTCTTTTAAAAAATTCTGTTTATATTGCACCTGTAAGTACGGTTGGATCTTTCTTTACTTCTTCACAAAACAGTAATTCTTTTATTATTCAATTAACTGAAGAAGATATGACAACAGCAACCTTTTTATCACCTTCTGGAAATGCTTGCAAATTACAATTTGTTAATTGTTCAACTACTTCTTACATGCCATATGTTACTCTTATTGGATCACATAGTGCAGGTAATATAATACCCCAAATAACAGCAACTACTACTATCATTTCTTTATAAATAAAATCGTAAATATATTTTATTTATTCACTACCGAAATATGCACCTTTTCCAACCTTAAAATCACTTAATCTTGTAATAATATCATTATTCTTCTTCATTATTTCTTTAATCAAATCCTTAACAGAAATCATACCAACAAACTCCTCATCTTTATCATCAATAACTAGCAAATGACGAATATCCTTAAAAAGCATCTTATGCATACAAGCATCTAATGAATCATCCTTCTTGGCAATAATAATCTTAGGACCATATGTGCAAATATCCTTTACTTTTACCTCATTATAATTCTTACCAAGAGATGCTACTTTAGTTATAAAATCACGCTCTGAGCATACTCCAATAACCTTATTATCCTTATCTGTTACTGCCAAACAACCAATGTCAAATGCAGTAAATCTATTAATTGCCTCCTTCACATTGCTATCCTCACTTATCTTAAAATCGATCTTATGATAACAGCTGTTTTGGAAAACATTCAGAGCTGAAATAGGTACATTTGATGTTGAAAAATATCGGGAAGTTCTCTGCAAAAACATTTTATAGATAAGGTGGTATTTTATTTTTATATTTTTTTTAAAAATAAATTATTTTTGTGAATTACGAACCGCTAACATTCATGTTTAAGGGATTCCGATAGGTCCTGTTGGTCCAGTAGGTCCTGCTATTCCCTGTAATCCAGCTATTCCTGGTCTTCCTTGTAATCCAGTAGCACCTTGAATTCCAACATCACCAGTAAATCCTATATCACCTAGAGGGCCTGTTTCTCCTTGTGGACCGGTTTCTCCTTGTGGACCTGTATCTCCTTGTTGGCCGGTATCTCCCTGACCAGTATATCCTGTTGGTCCTACTTCTCCATCATTACCTTGTGGTCCTGCTGGTCCAGTAGGGCCTTGAACTTTTACTATTATTACACGTTCTCTTGATCTTGATCTTGAATGTCTACTTGACCTTGAGGAAATGGATGAACTATCACTGGAACTATCAGATGAGCTTGAACTATCAGAAGAACTTGAATCTGAGCTTGTATCGCTTAGCGGTTCTTCAAACCTTCAACGTCTCTCGTCATCACGGTTTCCTCGTGATCCACGACCACGTCCACCATAGCCAAATCCACGTCCATAACCACCTTGTAATCCACCAAATTCAAGGATCTTAAGAACGTTATTATCCTCACGGGAAACAATAAGGTTATCACGAAGACGATCACGATCGATAAGATCCATCTTCTCTTTGATGCTGCAGCAGCACTCACCCATCTTATCAGTAAGGTATTGTTGGCTCTTAAGGGCCTCGTATCTGGCCTCAGCAAGATCTTTCTGGATGGCCTCACGGTTCTTGTGGGCATCTAATTGGTTAATAGCAAAGTTATTGGCAGCTTGGCAAGCAAGACCCTCCTTAACCTTCTGCATCTCAAGTTGGTTGATGGCAAAGTTATTAGAAGCTTGCATGGTAATACCCTCCTTAACTTTTTGCATCTCAAGTTGGTTAGAAGCAAAGTGGCCATCAGCTTTGGCAGACATAAAGTGGCCTAATTTCTGTTGCTCAAGCATAAGGGATGCATAGTGGCAATCATTTGATTTATTTAACTCTGTAATAGTTCTTAGGTGCTGCTCAGATAAGTTTTGGAATCCAATCGCCGCGGCAGTGCGTTGTTCCCAAGCACTATCATTAACAGATTTTGAGAGTACATTAAAGTTTTGCACACCAGCTGAAGTTAATTCATTACCAACGCGATTAACATCAGATAATATGGAATAACGAACATCTCTTAATGAGTTATCAAGAATTCCTGATGAGGTAAGGGTTTGGATGCGGTTTTCACCTGCAACGCGTTCAACTGTGCCTAATAAAGTACCAAAAGAATCTTTGGTAGATCCAACAGCTTCTGATCCTACGCGGTCTAACGTACGTAAAACATCACGAGTAGAATCGTTGGCAGCTTGGCGGCTAGCAGCATCGGCTATAACAGTTGTTAAACGAGCTTCCCCAGTTGTGCGCTCAATAGCAGCCATGTTGTTAGCACCATTACGCTCAACAGCTGTGGCGAGCTGGGAATTTACGCGCTCCGTGGTAGACATACCATTAGCTCCATTACGCTCAATAGCAGTAGCAAGTTGGGCAGAAGAAAGCTCAGTAATGTGAGAATTGACAGCTCCGTTACGCTCAACAGCACTGGCAAGCTGGGAATTTACGCGCTCAGTGGTAGACATACCCATTTGACCATTTCGTTCAACAGCTGCTGTTACTTGAGCAGCATTAATTTCAGTGATGTGACTATTGTTTGCACCATTGTGGTCAACTGCACGTAAAATATCACGGGCAATATCGTTGGCGGCTTGTTGTTTGGCACGCTCGGCATTGCCAATTACGACACCGTAAGTTTGGCTTTCAGAAAGCTGTTTAGCACGCTCAGCATTACCAGTTACAGTGGCATAAATCTGATCATTTACAGTAGTGGATTGGTCATAACCACCATAAGCAGGGAAGGAAGGTCCGGAGGCAGGGTAGAAGTTTTGCCATTGGTTAAATGGCATTTGCGGGGTTGTCTGGGTTGACATATAATATTAAACTAGATTTTATTTTACTAAATAATTTCTTACCAATTATCGTGTCAGAATTTGTAATTACAAAATTACAAATTAGCCTGTTTGTAATTTTTTCATAATTTACAGAAAGTACAATTGTGATTTATTACTACAATTGTAACATTTGTAATTTTTCCCTTACCAGAATCGCAGTGGTGATTAAAAACTTTAGGAGATTTTTAATAATTCACAAAACAAATTAATAAAAACTACCCAGTGTTAAATTTCAACCCTCGGTTAATGCCTTTATAATAAGTTCAAATCATATAAACAAAATCCGAGGTTAACTCATAGTTATGAAAAAACTAGAACTCACAAACAAACGCGTATGTACATTTTATGAGAATAATCCGTCAATCAACTTTGAAGCAGTTAATATAATTTTTATCGATCTCTTTGAAAAACTATTGAATAATAGAGACGATACTATGAATTCTGCAATTAATTCGCAGGTATTATCATGCATAACAGAGAACTGTTCTCAAATTACAGAGCTAAAAGAGTCAATTTCATCACTTAAAGATTCTGTATCAAACATGAACACAGATATTCTATCAAATATGATATGTAAGTTCAGTGATATCAAAAAAGAATACATAACTGATGTCAAAAACATTGTCCAATCTAATACGTTTGAAAAGATTGGACCACTTTTGGAACAACATAATAATACTCTTATCGATAAAACAAATATCCTAATGAGTGAGATATTACCTAAGAACAATAACTACCTTAATTCGCAAGTGAGTAACACCATTAACTCATTCTCTAAGTCGATCATAAATGATACACAGCAATTGATAAAATCCGCTGATCAAAATTCAATTAAAGATTTCATTCATAATTTTGAAATGAAGTCCTCTTTAATGTTACAAAACGTACAACAACCGATTTATTCGTTTATCAGTGCAAGTGAAGAACGCATAAATTCGAATATTAACATTCTAAAAGATGGAAATGTCATTATGCAAAATGCTCAAGCTAAATTTATGGCTGAATTAGGTGAAATTTTTAGTAAGTTTCATGAGAAACATCATTCTGAACAGAATAATGATAAGCATCTATCAGGAATTTTAACTAAAATGTATAATAGTGCCGAAGTTAATAATCCCAGTAGGTCTCTTCAAAATAACGGTCTTATTTTACTAAAACGCCAACGTAAATCGAATGTATTAATTAATAATAAAGATTTGGAAGAGAACATTGGATCAGAAGAAGTTCAACAATTCTTAGGATCTATTGATGAACAAAACTGCAATGGAGTATTCATTTCACAACGTAGTGGCATTTCTGGTAAGAAGAATTACCAAATTGAAATCCATAACAATAATATTATTGTTTTTGTTCATAATGGAGATTATAACCCATCAAAAATAGAGACAGCTATTGATATCATTGATCAATTAGCTAGTCGTATGAGACAATTTAAACACCAAACTGAAGAAGATTGTCTTATTCCCAAAGAATTATTAGATACAATTAATAATGAATATCAACTTTTTCTCTCACAGAAGAATGCAGTAGTAGATGTTTTTAAGGATAGTCAGAAGAAGGTTCTCTCACAAATAGATGAGATTCGGTTTCCCGCCCTTGATAAATATTTATCTACCAAATATTCTGCCCCTATTCAGAAACCAGGTCTTAAATGTGATCTGTGCAAGAGCTTTTCAGCTAATAATTTAAAGGCATTAGCCGCACACAAGCGTGGTTGTATTAGGAAACAACCTAATACAGTTAAGAGCCAAACTAATGAAAATATTGTAAATAACTAGAGTATTCACCGGTGTAAATATGGTTATGTCTTTTCTTCCCTTTTTGTTTTTAATAATTTTTATGTCATCTTTTTACCCTTTCATTTTGATAAAACTATAAGTTCTATTTTACTTTAAAATTTATTTCATAATAATATATTCTATGATTTGTAATATATTATTAATTTTAGGATTAGTTCAAGGACTTGTTTTTCCTAGTTTTTTTCATGGTTCTCGCGATACCAAGCTATTTCTCAGTAAATATCCTAGAAGCCAAAGTGCTTTTCCACTCTCCAGAGGTCACCATGAACAATACTTAAGAAGATTAAATTCTAAAAACTTTACGGAGAATCCATTCTACCAACAACACATTTTTAACAAAATGAAAAAAGAATATAATATTGAGGATGAGAATGATGGTGAGGATGAGGATGATGATGAGGAAGAAATGGATGGCGAAGAACTTACTATGTTAGAAAAATTAATTAATAGAGAGAAAAACAGTTCCGTTGGTGGTGTTTTTCCTATACCCGGAGGTGTACGTATTGTAATAAATCGCAAGCCAGATAACGATCGAACATATGGTAATGATGATGACGATGAAAGGGATATATGGGGCAGACCCATTCGATCTACTCTTCCCAACAGAAATAAGAAATCAGAGAACTTTGAAGTTATTACAAAGTCACCCCATAATTTTTCTACTGTTGGTGGTTATGATAATATTAAGGAAGAACTTGGACAATGTGTAGATTTACTATCTAATTATACCAAATATTCAGGATATAATGTCAGAGTACCAAAAGGACTTATTTTTGAAGGACCACCTGGTAATGGTAAAACATTAATTGCCAAGGCCCTTTCAGGTGAAGCAAAAACAGGATTTATTGCTGTTTCTGGTTCTCAATTCCAAGACAAATATGTAGGTGTAGGATCTGGACGTATCAGAGAACTCTTTGAATTAGCACAAAAGAATATTCCTTGTATTATTTTTATTGATGAAATTGATGCACTTGGCCGAAAACGTTCTGGTGATGGCGAAACATCAGGCAGTGAGCGTGATAATACCTTAAATGAACTCCTAGTTGCATTGGATGGATTTAAGAATAATACCGGAGTTTTTGTTATTGGCGCAACAAATCGTGCTGATTTATTAGATGAAGCACTCCTACGTCCTGGCAGAATTGATAAACGTATTTTTATTGGTAACCCTGACTCTAAAACTCGTAAAGCAATTTTAGATATTCATTCAAAAGGGAAACCATTTGACGAAACTATTGTTATAGAAGATATGGTTAAAACCACAGAAGGTCTTTCTGGAGCTCAATTAGAGAACCTTCTTAATGAAGCTATGTTAAATGCCTTACGACAGAACCGTAATAAATTCAATGACGTAGATGTAGATCTTGTTCTCAACAAAATGATGGTAGGTTGGCAACCTAATGAGCATCAATTCACCTCTGATATTATTGATCAAATTGCTATCCATGAATTAGGACATGCTGTAGTAGGACTTTTATCAAAACATCATTCAAAAATGACCAAAGTTGTTATTAATTTATCTGCTCCCAAAAGCCCTGCCTATACTATTTTCGAAAGTTCCGTATCCAGTATCTTAACACGTGAAGCATTACTTGAACATCTCATGATCCTTCTTTCTGGCCGTATTGCCGAAGAAGTTATTTATGGCGTTTCAGTAACCACAGGAGCAATTAATGACTTCGAAGAAGCACTTAAGTTAGCAGAACGTATGATATGCTATTATGGCATGGGAAAACAACCTATTTATCCTAGCATGAGCGAAAAATACAAGGAAATTATAGATTCTGAAGTATCCAAATTAATAAATGATGCTTATGCCTATGCGGAATTTCTTGTTCGTAACTCAAAAGATCTTATTGTTGAGGGCGCTGAATTATTGAAGAAAAACAAGGTTATGAAAGCAGAAGAGCTTATTGAACTTTTAAATACAAAATATAAAAGTATTTTAAGTTTAAAAATATAAAGAAATAAATATTTATCATTTTATAAATGAGTTCTGATAATACACTTCTTCCAGTACCGACATTGCCTACTGTATTCACGCCAGTCGTTATGAATAAACTTACTTATAATATTACTGTAAAAATGACCGTATTTGACGATCCTATGACTATTCGTGAGCAAACTGTTTTGGAAGGAACATTTACCGTAGAGCAGCAAACCGGTAGTAATTATATTGTGACAAATTTTTATGATTTAAGTAATAATCCTACTGTAAATATTTTAGATGCTCCAGGTACTTTTAATAAATCCATTGAAAACCGGATGTTTAATGAATATGAGAAAAATGATGCGAATAATGTATTTAATATTGATAAGAATGTCTTTGCTGAGGGAGGTATTTGCATCAATAGTTTCCCCTTTTTCTCCGATAAATCTAGTAAATTTGCTTTAATTTCTGTCCCAACTGGACTTGCTAGAGATTATGTTTGTGGTGATGTAGATAGTTTTCACTATCCTCTAACCTTTGTTATAACACCAGTACTAGTTTCAACAGCTCCCCCTGTAGCCGATTCAGAGTAAAAAATTGATTTAAATCATAATTTCTAATTATAATTTAAAAAACCAACCAATAACAATGAACTTCTATTCTGATAAGATCGTTTCAACCATGATCCAGGAATCCTCCTTGCATAGTGACAGTAACATTAAGGAACTTTACAAAAAAATAGATGATTTCAAAGCTCTTTCCAACTACGATATTATTTACAAGTCCGCTTATGACATTAAAACAGATTACACACAATGTTTGTTAAACGACAAAAACAATATCATAGCATTTTATTGCATTGACAAGGAGTTTTCATTCAAGAATTCTCCATCCTCACTCATTTACCGTAAATATAAACGCGGCAAAAAAATAGAATATTGCATCTTGTTTGCTTGCACAGATACTGAATTTCGTGGAAGAGGTTATGCATCAAAGATGATGGATGGGTTTATCGACAGAATTAGAGAGGAAAACCAGAAAAACAAGGATTATGAGATCAAAATTACCCTTAATTCTTTTGAATCTTCGGTATTGTTCTATGAAAATTATGGATTTCGATGGACAAATGAATCCATATTGAAGTATCCTAGATTACTGAATCACGAAACCTATGATGAAGAAAAAACCTACTTTATTATGGAACTTATTCTAGCTCTTTAACTTTGTTACTGTTTAATATTATTAAAATAACATTTTTTTTTATGATATAGATAAATACTATCATAATACTTATAATGGAAGAAAATACTTTTTCGCGTAAAGCCAGATTAGAAGATTTTTTTGATGATGGTGAAAAACCAAGTCAAAATAATAAACATAATAAAAACCAATCCCATAATGATAATAATATTGAAAAAAATCAGAAGGAATTTGGTCATAAAAAAAGGATCAAACCCTGACGTACCGGGGCAAAGAGCCAACAACAAATTACTCCCAAGGGTCATAAAAAGGGATTTCGCGGATAAATGTATTATCTATTTCTATGTGAATGACGTTACAGGTAAAATAACCTATTATTGATAACATATTAGTCTTCAATACAATAAGGTTTCCCATTTTCTTTCAAAGTGACAACTACTCCAAAATTTTCAATAAATACCTTCAGTAAATTTTTGTAATCACTAGATTCCATATCTACTAGTATTTTATTCTTTTTTTCTACACTTAATCGTAGTTGAGATCCGATTTTTTCTGCTAAAGCCATTAAGTAATATGCATTCCCATGTGGTCCGTTTAGTTCAATCTCCATTTTATCTATTTATGAACAGATAAAATGACAATACTATTTTTCAATTTTTTTAACCCAATCCGGGACTCGAACCCGGAACCTCAGGATTAGAAGTCCTACGCTCTATCCAATTGAGCCAATTGGGCCGTCCCTATTTTTTTATTTTATTTTTTATTTATTTTAATTACATATATACAATGAAAAAAGAGCGGGTGGAGCTCATTTCTTCAGGTGTTTTTGAAGCAAAGCTTCATTTGCAAGCAGTGGGGTTCGAACCCACGCATCATAGATAACGGGTCTTAAGTCCGTCGCCTTAAACCACTCGGCCATACTTGCTTAGTGATTTTTACAAGTTTACTCTCGGATTTTTAACAGGGTTTACTCCCTGGGGTGATTTTCATCACATTAGATCGTTTTAGGAGACGATTAAAACTCGTTTTGGGATTTTGGGAGAATCCGTATTTCCGATACGGGGAATTGAACCCCGGCCAAAGGGGTGAAAACCCTCTATCCTAACCACTAGACGATATCGGATTAAAGCTCTTACTGGGACTCGAACCCAGGATAGAAGATTCAAAGTCTTCGGTGCTAACCACTACACTATAAGAGCCGGCTAGTTTTTATTGAGAACCTGCAAACTCAGTTAGCCCTAGCGGGAATCGAACCCACATCCCAACCGTGTAAAGGTTGTGTGATAACCGTTACACTATAGAGCCATAAGCTAGTTTTTATAGAGAACCAACAAACTCTTTGCACCCGATGAGGGACTTGAACCCTCGACCACCAGATTAAAAGTCTGGCGCTCTACCGACTGAGCTAACCGGGTAAAACGACAAGTCGTTTAATCCTGTTTTTTGAGTGCAGGGAAACTCTTTGCTCGATGTGAGACTTGAACTCACGACCCTCAGCTCATAAGACTGATGCTCTAACCAACTGAGCTAAACGAGCACAACTCAATCCATCTTCAAGAAGATTGTTTTCAATTTTTTATGTTTTTTTCTGACGATCGTCAGAATTAATTCAAAAAAATATTTTTACACCTTCGGACATTGAAAATGTCCTAGGTAACGTTGCCTTTGTGACTGATAAATTGCCGGAAATCCGGCGATTTAAATGTCCAAAGGTGTAAAATCATTTTTATTTTTGATACCTTTTTATGCAATGAAAAAAATTCTTATTATTATTCTCAACATACTATCATCTACTTTTTATATTCTATTTTTAAATGTTTAATACTCATCATCGTCTGACATATCAGCCCAACTTCTCATCATACGCTTTGATCTAATTGTAACATTTGGTGCTACTTCGGAAAATGCAATTTTGTCCAAGATATCATCATAGTGTTCTAGAGCCATGAATGGATTGCTAGCAGTTGATTCTACAGGGCTATCTTTCTTGACATACGGAGATAGAGGAACTATCTTCGACTTTGAAGAAGACGTACGCGAATTAGGACACTTATCTGTGAAGTGTCCAAGTTTATCACAATTTTGACACTTGTTATTTCTAAGCTTTTGCAGGAAAGCTTGACAAACCACACGACCTTTATGGTCGCGAAAGTTATGACTCTCCACAATCTGCCTATTCTCTCCTGCCTTCTCGCAGATATGGCAGCATGCTCCCTTGGTTGTTGGCATAACTCTGCGGCTGGACATTTTCGTAACTGTTGTTGTTTTGGAAATTTTACATATTAGTAATATTTAATAAAAGATTTCAATTTTTTATGATGTTTTCTGACGATACTTCTATATTGATTTAACTAATCAATTATTATAAATAACTGATTAACAGTTTACAAAACTAACTTAAACAGTTCATTGTTTATAATATAAATGCTCAGTTTACTTTTTGTAGTGTTTTCTCTTTTTTCGTCTGCATCTTCGTTTAGTTCTTCTAATAAACCTATGATTCGCCCACCAACAGCACCATTTGAGGATTTGTATTTATTTGATCAAATTATTTTTGCAAAGGGTGTACAACCGGCTTTTCTACGTGAAGCTGAACTTAAGCATGGAAGAATCGCAATGATTGCCGCCATTTTGTTGCCTGCATCTGAACAGGTTTCTGATAATCTTGGAATTCAGCTTTTTCAAAGCAACCCAGAGCTTGTTGGTGTAGGTCTTGCTTTTATGTTTGTAAGTGAATTTTCATCTATGGTTCGTGGTTGGGAAAATCCTCTTGTCAAAACATTTGCATTAAAGGAAAACTATCAACCTGGTGATTTTGGATTAACATTTGGAGTAAATGATGAGTCAATGGGTGATCAAATGGACAAAGAATTGAATAACGGAAGACTGGCCATGATTGGTATTCTAGGAATGATGGCACAAGAACTAGTTACTCAACAGCAACTTTTTTAGAAATATTATTATATTTTTGCTATAAAATTTATGTAAAAAATTGATTTCTTTTACATAAATTAATTTTAATTTAAAAACAACAACTAAAATGCCAACTCCAACCCGACACCAAAAATTCAAGAAATCATTTC
>Ga0304728_1001760_pt1 | contig 14785 bp, 29 predicted proteins | sample C_130625_MF_Meta_FD_190476 | JGI IMG/M metagenome (GOLD analysis project Ga0304728, IMG submission 190476) | Freshwater microbial communities from Lake Croche, Canada to study carbon cycling - C_130625_MF_MetaG (v2) (version 2) | ecosystem: Environmental > Aquatic > Freshwater > Lake | place... | reverse complement strand
AAACGCCTTCGGTTTGGCGCGAGTGGTAACGGAACAGGAATCATCACCACCCTTGAATCCTCGTCCACGACCTCGCAGACAATCACGCTCCCAAATGCAACAAATGCAACAAACGCAACGACTTTGGCGGGACTGCAAATGGTGCAGACATTTAGCGCGGCTCAGACATTCTCCTCAACTGTCAACCTAAGCCTCAACACTGACGCAACTAGCTCGACCGCAGGCGGAACGCTGACTGTGACAGGCGGTGCGTCGGTGAGCAAAAAGCTGTTTGTTGGCTCGCTTCTGGACATCGTTGCAACGACCGCAACGGCGGGGCAGATTACGCAGGCGGGGACGCGAATACTTCACACCTACGGGACAGACAATCTGTTCCTCGGAGGCGGTGCGGGAAACACAACTAACACAGGTTTTTACTCTGTAGGAATTGGAACTCGAGCGTTATTTTCCCTTACCACTGGCAGGCAAAATTTGTGCTTTGGGTGGCAATCTGGTTATTACATTACGACGGGTTGGGACAACACAGTTTTTGGCGGATACAATACTGGACTCGGTATCAGCACGGGCAGTGGCAACTTAGTTGTCGGGGCAGGTGCTGACATCACTAACGGCAACTATCGCGGAGCAATCGGGGCTTACTCTTCATGCACAGCAGACGATACCATCGTCATTGGAAAAGTTGCTGGCACATACAATGTCAACGGAACGCCGGGTTCGCGATCTGCTGATAATGTCATCATTCCCGGTTTGCTGAACGCAAATGGCGGCGTCACTATTGCCTCTGGCAAAGCCCTCAAGCTCGGAAACACCGCCACCACAGGACTTACGGCAGGTGTTCTTTCCGCCCTTACAAACGCAAGCATCACCATCACCGACTCGGCAGGCACAGTCTATCGCATTCCTTGCATCGTTTAATCTATGTCCACCACCACTATCACAATCGATGTCGCGTTCCTAACAACGGAACAGCGAAACGCCGCCACGATCCTCTTCGCTCGCTCAGGAGGCTGGCAACCGCTCGTAGACGGCGAGCCAAACCCAGTCAGCGCAGAGGATTACGGCGTGACCATGATCGCCAATTACCTGCGCCAACGGGTGAGCGAGCAGAGCGCATACGACGCGCAAATCGCGGCGGCACAGGCGACCGCTGACCTGCTCGACGGAGTGAGTGTGACGACTCCCGCCGAGTTCAACGCGCTCTTCCCAACGCCTCCGATCACCACTCCTGTCTAATGCTCCGCAACGAAATCTTCGGCGACGTGTGGCGTGGCTTAGTCGGCATTGCCGGGAGCTGGGTGGCAGTCATCTCCTCGGTGCACGAGGACATTGATAGCATAGCAAAAACGGCTGGGATGATCCTCGGCTGTCTCGCGTCGCTGGCAATGTTCATCAGTCTCTGTCAGCGCATCTACCACAACTGGCAGACGCGAAAATGGGAAGGCGTGATCTTTAAGCAGACCGATGAAAACCTTAAAAAATAGTCTAGTCCTGCTGTCTCTGTGCACGCTCTGCGCCTGCCAGACTCCTCGCCCAAAGCCTTCGCCAGCAGTCGTCTCGGTCGCTCAGGCCAAGGCCAGCACAGGCGCAGCCAGCGTCGCTGTGCGGTCAGCTATTGATGACAGCAAGGCGACCACGACCGAGATCAACCGGATCAAGACAACTCAAGATCGCGTCGATGCAAAGTCGGTGCTAATCCTTAAGTGGCTGGAGTTTCAGCGATGAGATGGCTGGCAATCATCTGTCTGTCAGCGTCTTCGGTCTTCGCTCAGATCAGCGACGACGAGCTCAGCAAGATCAGCAAGGAGGAGATCGTGCTGACGATCAAGCATTTGCAAACACTGACCGCAGAAGCAAAGACAGCGGCTGACCGAGCCATCGCCAGCGAGGCCAGGATGCAGGCTAAGCTAGTCGATGCGACAAACGCTCTGATGGATAGTCAAAGCCAACTGATGAAAGTCGATCAGGACATCCGCAACTTGCAGGCACAAGCCGATGAGCAGACTAGGATTGCGGTCGGCGCGAAGGCTGACGCAGTCAAGGCTCAGAAGCTGGCAGACCATCGCGGCAACCTGCTCGGATGGCTCGGTGCCGGTCTTCTGTGCATCGTCTGTTTGCGTCTGACATCGATCCTGCCACCGCCCTACGGCTTTCTTTTGCCAGTCGTCGCCATTCCCGCAGGCTACTGGCTTACAAGGCTTTTGCTATGAGTCTCGGCAACGCATTCAGGCACGGTCTGGAGCTTCTGCTTGTGTCGCTGGCAGTCTTCCTGAGCCGAACGCTATGGGTCACGATAGGTGGTCTGTATGTGGTCTGGCTGGTGCACTCGTCCGATGTTGCAACGCTGTACACGCTCGACAATGCGGCTCAGCTACAAGCATTTACGCAATTGGCTCTGTGCCGGTACGGTCTGATCGGATCCATTGTGCTTGGCTATCTAGGCTTCACCAAAGGCTCGACTGGAGTCGCTGGCTATGTCATAGACAAGCTCAACCCTAAAGACTCATGACCGAACAACTCCCACCGCTAAACTACGACGGCTCCTACACTTTTCTGGCTGGCATGACCATCGATGCTGACGGTGCCAACGGTCACGACGGCTCAGGACGAGGAGCTTACGGCCCGCCCGGCACCGATCCACTCGACTACTTAGCCAATGCTGGACACGAAGGCAACTGGTGGGGCATCGTCACGGTCAACGGCAGGCCAGTCGTCCAGCACGCTGGCGATCCTGCTCCCGGCTATTACATCAGCACGACCAGCTACCAGCGCGAGGGCATGGCAATTACCGACCCAGCTCGGTATTTGGACTCGGCCTGCGAGTTGTTCATCGTCTTGCCAAACCACTGGCGCATGCAGGCGGCTGGCATTGTCCTTGGCTGTCGTGCTGTGGTGCATGACAGTGAGACTGGTCGAGAGATCGAGTGCATTGTCGGCGACTTCGGACCGCGCAGCCATCTCGGCGAAGCGTCGATTGCGCTGGCTAAAGCATTCGGCATCAACGCAGATCCCAAAACTGGTGGCGTGGAGGAGCATCGGTTCTGCTACACTTTTTTCCCAGGCTCATCGCGTACCGGCTACGAGCTCCAACCGGCATGATGCCTGACGCGCTAAAAGACTCTCTGGGAGTGGCTACGGTCTGGTGCCTGTGCATGCTGGTGGCGGCTGCGATCATCACTCGGGCCATGAAGGAATAAGGGAGACATTATACGGCCAATTGTCGAGAATTTGCCGTATGCCCAAACTACTAATCATCAACCATTTTCGGCTCGGCGACATTGTGCACACACTGCCAATAGCCTACCACTACCACTCTCTCGGCTGGTCGGTGGACTACGAGTGCGAGGAGAAATACCACTCTCTGTTTGAGTTGGTGGACTACGCGACGCCGACGCTCGCCGAAAACAGGCGCAGCAACTACGACGAGGCTGTTAATTTGCAAGTCTGGCCTGATCGATTTAATGAGTGGCAACAGTCTGGCTGCAGGCTGTTTGACTTTGTTTATGGTCGGTTCAACGACGTGGACCGAACAATTAGACTGGCTCCAGCTCCGCACATCGATGTGCCCGAGTCGGCATCGGTATCCACGCTGGTTTTTCCTGTCGGGTACTCGAACCCGACCCAGTATCCTCGCGAGCTGGTCATCGCTACCGCCAAATGCCGGTGGCCGGACGATCCGATCATTGTCCTTGGCGAAGCGGCGCATGGACTGACGCCGGTTCCGTCCATTCCGCACCTGGTCGAATACATACGACGAGCAAAGAATGTCCTGACGATCAACTCCGCACCAAGCATCATTGCGTCGGCTGTGCGTGACAGCTACCACCACATCACAGAGCCAGCCTATCGAGAAAATTGGACCAGCCCGAAACAGGTGCCGATCAGGCTCTTGTGACGGGAAATTAAAAATAAAGGACGACAAGAGAGAGAGAGTGGGCGAATGTCTGGCATGGCATACACACCACGAACAAGCGAGGGACCGAGGCTGATCGCACTACTGAGAGAGAGACTTACGACCGAGACTGGCACGATCCAGCGCGGCGCTATGTCGCGCATCGCCGAGCATCTCGGCACCAGCAAAAGTGCTGTGCATGAGTGGTTTAAACGAGGCCGTCGATGCAACCGCAAATATCACGCGAGAATTTTGCATTTGATCCATGTTGACCACGATTTTTCAGCGAAAAAAACAGGTCAAAAGCAGAGAATTAAAAAATAATTCAGAGCGTTTCCCCTAGGCAAATGGCTGTTTCTGCAAAATAATTAAAAATAAATGTGGACAAGTTGTTCAGAGGATGGTCAATTGAACCCATGAACGAACTCAAAAAGAATATCGAAACCCTCGCAGTGCAGGAAAACAAAACCCCCCTTCAAATTATCACTCAGCTTCAAGCAGGTGCCTCTCTCACTGAAAACAACGAGCTTCTTGAAATGCTCTGCGAAGTGAAATGGGATTACATCACGGTCTAATCCACCACCCCCTCAACCTCTCGCCTCACCCGCCCCTCTCAAGGGGGCGGGTTTTGAGGTGCCGAGGATTCCTCGGCACCTAACCTACAAATAAAAATGATCATCACCTACATTATCCTCTCCAGCATCATCGCCACCGGCGCATTCGCCGTCGGTCGCGCTCAACGCCGAGAAAACCGCCGCCTTGGCGCAATGGTCTGCGAGGCGCACATCCCACACCGTCTCGAAACACCTGTCAGCGAGATCGCCAAGCTCCAAATGGAGCTGGAGCTGGCTCTCTTACAGCTTGATTCTGAGCGACTTGAATCCGACCGCCTCCGTAGCATTATTCGGAGCACAATGCGATGAGCGATCACGATGACCTAGTGGCGCGAGCCAATAAGACTATGTCAGCCATCCGCACCATGATCCGCATCGTGCTCACCAGCGCGATCCTCGGCCTGCTGTGGCTACTCTGGAGGCTGGGCGCATGATCGGGCCACACAAAATCCCTGACCTCAGCCCGGCACCAGTCCGAGACTTGCGCCAGGCTAAACTCCAAGCAGACCAGGCTAAGCGGTCGGCTGACTTCGCACTGAGGTCCAAGCTCCAGTCGCACTATGACCAGCAGGTCGCCGCCGTCGGTGCGCTGAGACTTCCGACACCGCATCCGCTCATTGTCAATGAGCTCCCGATACTTTCCCAAGAACATAACCAAACCAAACAACTAGAGACAAAAAACAATGAGCCAGAACATCAGCATCAGCATCGATCTCAAACTGATCGACCAGAAGAAATTGAAACGGATCACTCGGCAGAACGGAGCGGAAGCGGCCTTCCTCGACTTGCTCATGATCCCGACGCCCAACTCGCCTTACGGCGAATGGATGATCAAACAGCGATCAACGAAAGAAGAGGTGGAAGCGCAGGTGCAAACGCCAATCCTCGGCAATGGGAAAACGGCAGTCAAATGGGAGGGCCAGTAATGAGCACGCGATCAGACTCTATCAAAGAAATCGGCACGGCCATGTCGAAAGCACAAGCAGTGCTACTCCACGCGGTCAAGGACAGCGTCAACCCGCATTTCAAAAGTCGATATGCTGACCTGGCATCATGCTGGGACGCTTGTCGAAAAGCGTTGACCAGTAATGGCATTGCAGTCGTGCAGATGCCTGAAAAGGATCACATCGGCTACTATGTCGAGACATTGCTGACGCACTCGAGCGGCGAGTGGATCGCGTCGAAATGCTATATTCACTTGCAGAAGGACGACCCACAAGGGCTTGGGTCGGCAATTTCTTATGCTCGCCGCTATTCGCTCAGCGCGATGGTCGGCATTTGTGGCGAGGACGATGATGCCGAACTGCCACAGCGAACCGCCGCTGCGACTAAGGATGCCAGGGGACCAGTGCCTACGATCCCACGACCAGCACCAGTGCCAGCCCGAGCGACTAATCCAGTGACCGGGCTGAAAAAGCCTGAGCCCATCGAGCACGCCGAGGAGCGCGACGAGAACGACGACTTCGTGTTCTGACCATGAAAATGACCGAGCAACAGGTGCGAGAGCATCAAGCAAAGGTCGGTCTGCCCTGCGCTCTGGACTCAGTCCAGAGCGCACAGGCGCAGGCCGTTGCGACCGCGCTGGCATCACCAGCGCAGGAACGCTGGCAGGTTGGCGAGGAGAAGAAACTCAACGAGTTGGTGTGCATCGATCTCCGGCGGCGCGGTGCCTATGTGCTGGTCAGCCGGACCGACCAAAAGCCGACGATCCGGCGCGGGCATCCAGACCTAACCGTGATGCACTTGGGCCGAGCGGTCTGCATCGAGCTCAAGGCGCGAGGCGGTCGGCTGTCAGAGCACCAGCGCGAGTGCATTGCTGACCTAGAGCGAGCCGGAGTGCCGGTGCTGGTCAGCTACTCGTTTGCAGAGTCGATACAGTTTGCGGTCAACCACTTACACCTTAGTCAATGAGCACACCAGACCCAGTCAACCATCCAGCCCACTACCTTACTCATCGATCCGGAATCGAATGCATTCAAATTACGGAGCATCTTAATTTCTGTTTAGGAAATGCTTTAAAATACATCTGGAGAGCGGACGAAAAAGGTGACGCGATCAACGACCTGAGCAAAGCAATCTGGTATCTCGAGCGCGAGATCACCCGACGCAAAGCACTGGCCGACATCGAAAAAGCTCAGCTGCTCGGCGTGATCGCTGACTGTCTCGAGAAAGATCTGGTCACGAAAACTGCTTCGTCACCAAACGTGACTGGCAGCGTCCTGGCATACGCGCAGGCCGGAGATGCGAATAGGCAAAATCAAATGGGACTGATGTGTTACCACGGTGACTGTATGCCACAGGACTACGAGGCTGCGGTGGAGTGGTGGCAGAAAGCGGCGGAGCAGGGCAACTACGAGGCTCAACTCAGTCTGGTAAATGCCTATCGCACAGGCACAGGAGTCGAGAAAAACCAAAGGCTGGCAAACTACTGGCTTGAGCACGCAGGAAGGCAACCAGCTAGGGACGCACAATGACACCAGAACCAAACCAAACCAAAAACCAAACATTATGAGCACACAACTACACGAAATCGAAGCACTCAGAGGAGTGATGCAAATCACACAATTCGCTGGTCAGGTCGGGCCAATGCTGCAGCTTACACAAGGGGTCGCGGGAAGCATTATTGGGCAACCGGGAGACTTGGGAGCAATCCAAATCACTCTGGCCGAGACAGCTCAACTAGTCCCGATTCTGGTCGGGTGGATGCAAGGCGAATGTCAGCGTCGCGCGGAAAAGCTACGCAAGGAGGTTGAGAAAGACGCTCAACTTGTCGCGACAATCTTTGCGGAGGCAGCCGCTTGCGAGAAATTCATCGCGGAGTTCGAGGTGCCGAAGTTTGCGGTCCAGCTGCTCGCAAAAGTCTCAATGGGAACACCCACCCAAACCGAACCACAATGACACCAGAACAACAACGAATCGCGATTGCAACAGCGTGCGGGTCAGCGACTCGCCGGAGGAAACCTCGGCCAACACTTGAGACTTTATGAAAACACAAACCGACAGCAGCACGCAGGAGGCGAGTTCGCTGCACTCGCTGGTTAGGCGATATTCTCGGATTCCTTGGAAGCTCACAGGCTCTCCGAGTGGCGAACCGGAATGGACATACCGAAAGGGAGGAATCGAGATGACCCTCCACGGAAACCGGATGCTCAAAACGGACAACCCGAAAGACTACGATGAGCACGGGCTGCAGTATTGGGTGATCGCAAACCTGAACAAAGGCTACGTGTTCGTACATGCGAACTGCGAACCGCGATACACGCCGAGTCTTCGGAAGGCTCTGAAAAAAGCAGAGAAGCTGCTGGCGCTACTGGAGAAGCACAGTGCAATCGCCTAACGCCCAAGGTGACTCGCCGCGTCCTCGCGGTTGAGTCCACCGCCTTGTTCGACAATTTCAACACAACGAAAGGAACCTATGAGCAAACTAAGAAAAGAGATTGAATACGCCATCAACTGCAACTCGGCAGAAAATGGCAGCAACACGCCTGACTTCATTCTGGCGGAATATCTGACTGACTGCCTCTCGGCACACGACAAGGCAGTAACCTCCCTCGAAAAATGGTATGGCCGGGAACCCATCCCGGTGGACGCGCCGACAGTGCTTTGCGACTGCGCAAATCCCGGCCCGCACTACAAGCCAGGTGCAGGAGGAAAATTCTGCGCGGTCTGCGGGAAGGATATTTTGTCGAACAGCACCTGTCAGCCCTAACCCAACCACAATGACACCAGAACAACAACGGATCGCCATCGCGAGAGCGTGCGGGTGGACAGCCGAGCAGGACAGCAACGGATATTGGAGAGCCGTAAGTCACAAACACGGCAACGCCGTTGAGCTTTGGCTGAGTGAGCGGAATGTCTGGAGCGTTGGCATTCCCGATTACCTCAACGACCTGAACGCCATGCACGAAGCGAAGCAGATGTTGATTAACAAGGGTTTGATGTGGCAATTTGCCAATCAAATTATTGGAACTACTTGTTGTGCTAAAGGACTGAGTTTGCAAAAACTTGAGCAACAAGATTACCTAGTTTTTTTGGCGAGTTCCACGGCAGAACTAGAGGCAGAGGCTTTCCTACGCACGCTCGACCTCTGGCAAGAAACCAAAACCCAACCAGTTACCGAGGAATCCTCGGTAGCTTCAGCGGTAAGGGAATCCTTTACTACTGATCAATGACCTCAACCACTACAATGACTCACATAATCACATCCACCGAAATTGAATCCGAGGATGGAGACAGCAAATATCCATCCTTGATCACCCTTAAAATGGACGGCTCGCAAATGAGTTGCCCAGTCACTTTCTGGGCTAAGGGCAAGCCAGTTTTTTCTCTCGCATCAGAGGAAATCCCAGCCTTCTGCCGGGCACTCAGCGCAATGGATGCCAACGCATGATCTCTCTGGAGAAACTGCACGCTACGAAACGCGAGGCCAGCGCGATGCTGACCGAGATCGTAGATCGGATCAAGGAGACTGAGTGGATGCGCGAGACCGCTAAGCGTGCAGGCATTGATCCTTCGGAGATGTACGAGGTATTCAAGTATGGGAGCAAGTGGAGGATACGAGCGACCGAGATCCATCTCTACGCAACGGAGCAACTGCACAGAATCCACAACCAACGAGGAGTATGAAAAATGTCATCAAGCTACTGTCCGAGGCCAGTGAAGGCCGCATGGCTGCTCAGGTATTCGCCAGTTTTGCTCGAGTGTCAGCCACGGCTCTAGGCTGTGGCATGCGAGAGGATGAGTATCTCGAGGAGGCTAAACGGCTGACAGCAAGGGACCTGACGCTGTTTGGACAGGCTCTCGCTCATCTGGTCGAGGCGATGGAGGCTGAGCCATACACCGACTTGCTCGGCACGATATACATGGAGTTGCTTGGCAAGCATGCATCGTTCGGCGGCGAGTTCCACACGCCAGCAGAGATCTGCGAGCTGATGTCGAGCATGGTCATGCACGAGCCAATCCCGATGGACTACCATGGTCTGATCCATGTCGCTGAGCCAGCCTGCGGTGCTGGAGCTCAGATACTTGCGCTCGGCAAACGGATGGCAGACCGCAAGTCGATCCTGCGAGTGCAGGCCATCGACATAAGCGCGGTGGCCTGTGATCTGTGTTTTATCAATACGACGCTCTGGGGCATCCCGACGGTAGTCATCCACGGTAACGCGCTCAGCTGTGAGACATGGCATGCTTGGGCAAATTTTCCCATGATCCAAGTGGCACCGATCACCAGCAAACGACTGATGACAATGACCGCAGCCTATCCACCAAAGCAGACAGCCTCGGCGCAACTCTCCCTGCTCTAATGGCCTACGACCGAAACAAAATGTGTCTGTGCGGAAGGCTCGCCACCACTCGCAAAAGCTCCGGCTCAGTCTGTGACCGCTGTGCTCGCATCGAGCGAGACATGCGCCAGCAGAGCCGTGTCAGCCGAGTGAGTTGCGGTCATGCGTCCATTGTCGATACATACAGTCTCGCGATCCGATCAACGCCAGGAGCCGTCAGGAGGATGCTGTGAAACTCGACGCGTCGGTAAGGCATTGGAGCTCAATGGCTGTCGTCGGTATCGTCATCGGTCCAGAGATCAAGAAAAAGAAGCTAAAATTCCGTGGCCGCTCGCGATGGATCTCTGTGCTGTTGCGAGATCGAGCCGGTAAGCCGTTTCACTGCACGCTCTTCAGCCTGTCATGAGAGCGGTCTGTCAGGTCTGCGGAGCGGTCTGGGCAGGTGCGACGCTCGGTCGGCTATACCATTGCGACTCAGCGACTCGAGCCAAGATCGACCAGACCAAAGCTCAGCCATACAAGGTCGAGAAGATCGCCAGCAAGGTGCTCGGTAGGACAGTCTGCGAGTGCGGTCAGCCAGCGGTCAGATCGTCCAGTTGCGATACCAGCGCGAAAGTCTGTCAGCGGTGCCACGACTGCGAGCTTGGCGGATACAGCGTCAGACCGGCAAAGGCCACAGCAGACCACACTTACCGAGTCAGACTGCCGAGACAAAAATAATTAAAAATAAATCTTTACAAGCGATACAAGGTGAAGCATTCTTCACCCATGACAAACACCAACCAACTCACCGAAACCGAAGCTAACGAAATCACTTCCAACCTTTTCACCCAATGGGCAAACGAGAACGCTGCTAAAATCAAGATGCTCGCTCACCTTCAGACTCTCACGGAAGCCGAAAAAATTGCGCTCTTTAACGAGGTGATGGCCTAAGCCAACTTGCCCGCCCCGAAAGGGGCGGGCAACCCCCTATTCTATCCAATGAGCTACGAAAATACATCATGCCCCTGCGGGGGACGGAAGGAGCGAGAGACGATGATTTGCGACCCCTGCAAAGCACACATCGCTTCGGCCCCTTGCAACGACCTACTTTTTTGCGAGGATCACCGCAACCCAGTAGAATCTCGCCGAGCGATGGCAATCATGATTCTCGCCGCCTGTCGCCGGCGCGGAAAGGCAAAGCCCCTACCTCTATGATTCTAAACCGAATCGAATATCAGCGGGCCCGAAAAGCCCGCGGCACGCAAACACAAATCGCAGAAGCCCTTGGCATCAGTCGCGTCACGATCATGCGCCGCGAGACAGCCCGCACCACGGTCACGCGGGAGGCGATGATTGCACTGCTCACTCTGCCAAAGAAAGACTCGACAGACTCTACTCGGTCAGCATAGCCTGACCGCTCACTCTCTCCCACGATGTTAGCGCATCACAAAAAAACTCGGCAGCTCGGCTGATCTCCCCTGTGCGCTAACACAGGGGAGAGGCCATGCAACATGCTAGAACCCAACAACATACAAATGACCATCAACCCGAAATTTAAAAGTCTCATCCCGCCACTGGCAGAGGAGGAGTATAAGCAACTCGAGGCCAACATCATCCAGCACGGATGCCGAGACGCGCTGACTGTCTGGCGCGGCATCCTGATCGACGGACACAACCGCTTTGCCATTTGCACTGAGCACAACATCGAGTATCGGACGCAACTGATCGACCTGCCAGACGAGGAAGCGGTCGAGGACTGGATGGACGCCAACCAGCTAGGACGGCGCAACCTGACAGGAGATCAGGCGAGTATCCTGCGGGGTAGGCGGTATAATCGGACGAAGCAACAAGGAGCAAGGACAGACAGACTTAGTGACAAGGAGTCACTAAGTCCGGTAAATACAGCCGAGACGCTTGGCAAGCAGCACGGCGTGACAGGGCGCACGATTAAGCGCGATGGCAAGCGAGCTGAAGCCCTAGCGAAGTTGGCAGAAGTGCAACCAGAGGCAGCGCAAGCGGTGATGGATGGCACTAAGCGATTCAATGAAGTTCGCCGAGAGATCAAACTAGAGGAGGTTAAAAAGGCTGTTGCTCTCCCGACCGCAAAGTATCGAGTCATCTATGCGGATCCGCCTTGGCGATACGGCGATCAACTTACAGAGAATTATGGCTCAGTAAAATTCCACTACCCGTCGATGACTATTAAGGAGCTTTGCGCGTTGCCAGTTCAAGAGATGACCGAGCCGGACGCTGTGCTTTTTATGTGGGTGACGAGTCCCCTTTTGTTCGAGTGCGCTCCCATTATTGAGGCCTGGGGATTCAAATACAAAACCAGCTTTGTCTGGGACAAGATGAAGCATAATATGGGACACTACAACAGCGTGCGCCATGAGTTTCTCTTGGTTTGCACCCGAGGCAGTTGCGTGCCTGACGAGCGGAAACTGCACGACTCGGTGCAGTCGATTGAGCGCACGGCGCACAGCACTAAGCCGGAGAAGTTTCGCGAGATTATCCAAGAGATTTATCCGCACGGAAAGCGGCTGGAAATGTTTGCCAGAAAAGAAAGCGATGGGTGGGATGTTTACGGAAATCAAGTATGAGTTACACCGACTATCGTAACAGTAAGTTGGCCAGTGGGTCAGCCTTCCAAGACTTTATCATGGAACGAATGCACAGCATCGGCGTAGTCCTTCAGCCGTATTGCAGTCGGCAAGGACAACTAAAGGGAGAAAACCTTTTGGGTATGGAAATCAAGAACGATGAGAAGATGACGAGCACCGGCAATATCTACATTGAGGTCGCTGAAAAGGCTGTGCCTAGAGATGGGGACTATGCAGAGAGCGGCATCTTTCGATCAGATAATACGTGGCTCTATGGCATTGGTGATCGTGGCACCTTCTACATATTTGCGAAAAGCTCGCTCAGAAGTGCATGGGCAAAGCGAAGCGTAATGGGGCTGATAGAAGTCACGACACCAACGAGTAAGGGGTTTTTGATTCCTCGCCTGACCGGAGATAAGATTTGCGCGAGATGTATCTTTTTCGATGCCTTTGGGAACATAAAGGAGGTGAGATGCGGCGGTGAGATTACTAAAATTGATCTCTCATGTATTGAGCTAAAACATGATCCACAAATGAAGCTTTTCAACGCATGAACTGGCTCAACATCAACACAGTAAACAGCCACGACCCGCGCTACACGCACAGCCTGTGGTCTGATCGAGGCGCATGGCTATCGATGGTCACCTACTGCACCGAGCAGGAGACTGGCGGCATTATTGTCGGTGCACGGCTCTGGACTGATCGTCAATGGCTCCTGTCCTTTGGCGGTTTATTGAGCGAGCTAAACCCTGACTCCCTGCTCTGGAAATGGGTTGGCAATGACCTGCACCTTGAGCTCTATCCGCACGATATGCAGGCGACTGTGATCGCTCGCCGGGAGGCTGGCCGGAAGGGTGGACAGGTCAAGTCTGAGGCCAAGGCCGAGGCGGTCAGAGCCAACGGAAATGTCGAGAAAGCAAAGCAAAAGCAAAGCAAAAGCAAAGCAACAAGCAAACCAAAAGAAATGGAAAGAAAAGAAAAGGAATTGGAAGGTACTCTCTCCTATCAGTCCGCTATCGCGGACGAGAGAGAGAGAGAGTGGGAAAAAGTCTGGTCTGCATTCCCGAAACGAGTGGACGAGAAAAAAGCCAGAGCAGTCTATCTGGAGTCCGATGTCAGTCCGCAACGACTCATCGACTCGCTCGCTGACTGGAGTCAGACAGACGAGTGGACCAGAGACAACGGACGATGGATACCGGCACCAGCACGCTGGCTCGAGCGAGCAGGCTGGACAGAGCAACCACCGCAGATCACTCAGCGACAAAAAGAACCAGTAAGATGCACACTATGACAAATACTACCGAGACTACTCCCAAACCAGCGGAAGCACTTATGGCGACCGAGCCAACGAGCCAACCTACCGCTCCAGCGGTCGAGCCAGCGCGTTTTCCGACGCTCCCTGCCTATCGACCGCCTAAGCGCGAGTCGCATCGTTTATTGCCATCGTGCGAAGATGCAGAAAAAGGACTGCTCAGCCTAATGCTGAGCGATGCGAGCCGGACCGGAGCGATATGCCTGGAGAGAAAGCTACTGGCCGAAAACCTGCACTCGCCGATCCACCGAGACATCTACCGCCTGCTGATCGGCGCATGGGTCGCCGGGACCGCCCATGACCTGATCACCCTGACCGACGCAATGAGCGAGTCAGGACACCTGCACAATGTCGGTGGCGCCTACTACCTGACCGACATTGCGACCACCAGCATCATGCCGTCGATGATCGGAGCATACATCGACCTGATCATTCGAGATAGTGCCAGGAGAGAGATCCTACGCATCTGCGCCGATACGACCGAGCGAGCCAATGACGATACCGAAGACGCGCAAGAAGTGCTGACCGCAATGCAGGTGCAGGTCGCCGCGCTGACCATCGAGCCACCGACCAAGCGTGCTGGCTTTCGCGAGATCCTGCTTGCGACGCTCGAGGCCATCGAGTCAGGCGACCGACGTAAGGCCGATGTGCAGTCAGGTATCGAGTCGCTCGATGCTGTGGTCCGCATGCAGCGAGGCAACATGATCGTGCTGGCTGGCGAGGCTAAGAGTGGTAAGACCGCGCTGGCACTGACGATCATGCTTCATGCCATGCTCCATCAGGGACTTAGGGTAGCGATGATCAGCCTAGAGATGAGCGCAGACGAGATCACTCAGCGGATGATCTCGAGTATCGCGCCGATCAACCTTGTGACCATCGAGAATCCACCGACGACTCACGAGCTGGACCGCATCGAGCGAGCGAGTAAGACGCTGATCGGATGCATCGGTCGCATTGAGTTGGTGACTGATGTCTACGAGCTCCATCCAATTCTGGCCGCGTGCCGATCCATGCACAAAGAGAAGCCACTTGACCTGATCATTCTGGACTACATCCAACTCATCGACGCATCAGGCCAGCGCAAATCAGAGACTCGGCAAGAGGCA
>Ga0304728_1001759_pt1 | contig 14789 bp, 8 predicted proteins | sample C_130625_MF_Meta_FD_190476 | JGI IMG/M metagenome (GOLD analysis project Ga0304728, IMG submission 190476) | Freshwater microbial communities from Lake Croche, Canada to study carbon cycling - C_130625_MF_MetaG (v2) (version 2) | ecosystem: Environmental > Aquatic > Freshwater > Lake | place... | reverse complement strand
ATTCGGATACAGAATATATGAATGTAAAAAATTATCCTATATGACAGAAAGATATTTTATTTTATTATATAATAAGATAGATATGAAAATGAAAATGCCTAAGATATCAAGCAAGGTTAATTACCAAATAATTATGGTATTTATTTTATTAGTTGTCGTAGTATTTATAACAGCAATGCCTTGGGCTTCAAATACTTTTCACGAAGCACTTGAAAATATTACACCTACCACTGACGGGCCATTGGATGGGGCTGTAAAGGATAAGGTAAAGGCTACAGCAGCTTCCACTGTTACTCCTGGTAATAAAAAATTACCATCTGATGTTTCAAGTAGGATGACAAATGTAAGTAATATGACAACTGGAAAAGCTTCAACAACTGAAGGATTTGTAAGTGACGTTTCATTTCGGGACAGTCCAACAGTATTTCCAGGAACTCCTGTTGATACCACTAACTGGAACCCATCTGTAGGTGTAGCACAGGCTGATGCGGCACCATTAGATAGAGATAGTTTATATATGTTTGATCATGCCCGTTATTCACCGAGTTGTTGTGCGAAAGGTCCTGGAAGCGGTATGTCAACGTCTATGGGATGTGTTTGTTTAACAAACAAAGACGCATTTTATATTACACAGGGACGAGGAGGTGGAAATATGAACCCAACCGATATATTTTAATCCTATAATCTTATATTTTGTGGAAATTCTAATGTATTATCTATAATTATTTTTGGGGGTATGTGAATATGAGTTGGTTTAGACATTTTTTCATTACATATTCTACTACCAAATACATATGGATTTATATCCAGCAAATACGGGCAACGATTTAATATTTTATTTTGTACGTTATAGTCCCACATATGATGTACCCCAAAACACTCATCATAATAAATACAATGAACGGCAAATCGCATCGTTTCATCATCATCTCCTGTTTTCATACCTAATTTATAACACCCCACTGTAAAAAATATATCCTCTGGAAAATTATTATATAGAGGTTGATTTATATGGTTAAAATACTCTATTATTTTAACCATATCCTCTCTTTTTCTTAAAGATAACCCACCATTAAAATTATTTATTTGTGTATAAATTCCTAAAGAGGCAAATTCCTTCCAAGCATATGGCATATTACCACCAATATAACTTCTATCTTGATTTATAAAATAATCTATAGTATATGGATAATCATTAAATAACCACATATCCAATTGTATTGTTAAAACAAATTCACCTTTTAATGATAACCATAAATCTTTTTGTTTGAAAAAGGTATTATATTCACCATTTATCCAATTATCGCTATCTAGTTGTCTTAGTTCAACATAATACGGCATAATCGTTTTCCATTCATCATATACACTTTTTCCACAATAAAAAACATAATTCCATTCATCTTTTAGTATACTGTAAGCATTATCAAGAGTTACAAAAACGTGGGGTAAATTTCTAGGCTCAACAAATAATACCGTATTTTTATGCTTAATTTTTTCACTAATCATAATAAATTAAATATAATTATATTTTAACTATTTTTACATAAACAAGAACTCTCCTTAATTAATTGAGGTGGAGGAGTTAGTTCTAATATACGTTCATCTAAACTTCGCATATAGATTTCAAGCCCATACACTATATTTTTATATTCATAAACATAACATCTGAATATTTGGTTATCTGATTCCATATATTTCGTATTTAACGTTTTTTTTCGCATAAAATTTTCATTATTTTCTATAATTCTTTGATAATTTTCAATCAATGAATTATAAGAAATAATAAGAGACTGATATTGTGTTTTCATTTCTAAACAATAAAATAATTCCTCGTCCATTATTTATATAGCAACATATATATTTATATTCAAATATACATATGTTTGTATATACTGCTACCTGTATTTATTTTAATAAGTTTATCTACATTATTGCGAGTTACTTCAAATGGAAATGAAACATCTAAATCTATTTGTTGTTTGAAAATATTTACTCCTGGTTTCATAAGACGAAATAAATTTAACTTGGAATAAATAATTTCAATACATCTTTTTACATTTCTGACACCTTTTTCTTCCATAGTGAATTTTTCAATAATATACATCAAAACATCATCATTAATAATAATATCATTATTGGAAAATGCCATTTGTTTGCCAATGGTTGGTGAAAGATAATTATTTACAATATGTATTTTTTCTTTTGTAGAATACCCACCTGTTTTTATTTTATACATTCTATCTAAGAGAATTGGACTTATATTTGCCTCTTCATTATAACTAAAAATAAACAAACATTTACTCAAATCAAATTCAATTTCTCTAAAATATTTGTCGTGAAATTGGCAATTTTGAGTAGTATCTGTAATATGAACTAATAAATTTAATATCTCGGCACCTTTTGGACTATCACTTATTTTATCTAATTCGTCAAAATAAATAACAGGGTTCATACATTTACAATCAATGATAGATTGTATTATTTTTCCACAAGTGCTTCCTTCATATGTATAGCTATGACCTTCTAAGAAAGAACTATCTGTTGCTCCTCCCAATGGTATGAAAATAAATGGACGATTTAATATTTTACTTACACCTTCTTTTATAAGAGATGTTTTTCCTGTCCCTGGGGGTCCATTAATAGCTATAGAACATCCAATCGTCGTTGGATTTACAATTAATTGTCCCATCAATTGTATTAGTTGAATTTTAGCATCATCTAACCCATATACAGCTTCATTTAATACAGAATATGATTTTTGTAAAAAATCGTGACTATCTTCTTTTGTAACATCTAATTTACTAAAATATTCAAATGGTATATTCATAAACATATCAATCCAATTTTTTAATTTACTATACTCCCCACTTGTTGGATCCATATTTCGTAATTGATTGATTTTTTTTAGTGCGGTGCTTTTATAAATAACTGGAATAGACGATTCAATCAATTTTAAACGATATGGTTTATCAACAATAGACAATTCATTTATTTCACGTAATTTTTTTATTATTTCATATTGTTGTTTTACTGGATATTTTTTATACATTTTCATATCATTCATATGTGATTTTTCCTTGATTAGTTTGGAAAAAATGCGACCGTGTTTTTCAGATGTTTTCTTTTCCTTCTTTTCTATTTTTTTTTGATAAAGAACCATTGATTTTTCGTAATTTTGAATTTGCTCGCCAATTAATTTATCTTTTACCACTTTATTAATTTCCTTAAAATGAGATAATATAGTATTTCTTAGTTCATTTTGATTTTGCGTTACCAATTCACTCATATTTAATTTAAAATCACATTCCATCATATTTACTGATTTTGTTTCTGGTTCAATTTCTACTATATTTTCCAAAATTTTTTGTTTCTTACTTGGATTAATAACCGCATTTTTGTATTTTCTTTTCTTAGATATACTTTCCATATATTTCACTAATTTTTCATCCTCTTTTTCAAAACTTTTTACATTACTCTCTGCTTCTTCATCTTCTTCCACATCTTCTTCTCCATCATCTTCTCCATCATCATCACATTCTTCATCACTGCTATCTTCTGATGAAGATGTACTTACACTTACATCTTCGTGTTCTTCATCTTCAGAACAACTATCGGAAGTTGTTTCATAATCGCTATCATATTCATCTTCATAATTTTTTTCATTTGGATAAGTTGATAATATAATAATATTATTATTCATTTTATCACTTTTTTTATCCTTCATCTCTTTTATTAAACTTGGTTTATTTTTTTTTGGTTTAGTTACAGATTTTTTACTAATGGGAATATTTTTTTCATCTTCCGAACTTTCGCAATCACTATCGGAATCGCTTGATGTATCTGTTTCTGATGGAAAATATTCACTATCCGAATCACTATCTTTCTTAGATTTATTTTTATCTTTGGTGACTTGTTTGGGAACATTTTTAGCTTTCTTAGGAAAATCTTTATTTAGTATCTTCATTACGATATATGCTCTAAGATTTTATATTTATATTAGTGTTTTTGATATTGAATTTATAAATAAAATGATTTAATTAAAGATTATTAATATATTCTTACATTAAGAACAATGAATACAAGTAATACGATTTCAACGAAAAATGTATCTAAGATTATCGCCATACAGTTTAGTTTATTATCTCCAGAAGAGATAGTAAATGGTTCTGTAGTGGAAATTGTTTCTAGAGATACATACAATGGAAATTTACCAGCAATAGGTGGTATATTTGACCCACGTATGGGTGTATTAGAAGGTAATATTTTATGCCCTACAGATGGTTTGAATAATATACAAACTCCTGGATATTTCGGACATATTCATTTAGCTAGACCTGTATTTTACATTCAATTTTTAAATACTATTCAAAAAATATTAAAATGTGTATGTTTCAAATGCTCTAAATTACTCGTTGATAAAGAAAAACATATGTTTGTTTTGAATATGGCTAACGAACAAAGATGGAAATATGTATTTAATATTTCTAGTAAAATTAGAAGATGTGGTGAAGATATTACGAATGGTTGTGGATGTCTTCAACCATATAAAATACGGAAGGAGGGATTAGCAACTCTTTATGCTGACTGGAAAACGACGAATGCTGATGAAGGTGGCGATAAATCAGGTCAAGATGTAAGCATTAAAATTACTCCTGAAATGACTATCAAAATATTCAAACGAATGTCTGATGATGATATTAATTTTATGGGTTTTAGTTCTACTTGGTCTAGACCTGAATGGATGGTATGTCAAGTATTAGCTGTGCCTCCACCAGCAGTTAGACCTTCAGTAAAACACGACGCCCAACAAAGAAGTGAAGATGATTTAAGTTATATTTTAATCAATATTATCAAAACAAATAAAACACTTCAAGAAAAAATACAAAATAATGCTCCTGAAAATATTATTGATGATTGGACTATTATTTTACAATATTATATCGCAAGTCAAATTGATAATAAAATGCCTGGTTCTATGCCCGTTCAACAACGTTCTGGACGACCACTAAAATCATTAAAAGATAGATTGAATGGTAAAAGTGGTAGAATGAGAAGTAACCTTATGGCAAAACGTGTTGATTTTAGTGCTCGTTCAGTTATTACAGCAGATCCAAATATTTCTATTCGCGAATTAGGTATTCCTATGAAAATAGCGAAAAATATAACACGACCTGTTGTTGTCAATGAAAGAAATATTCGTTTCTTATATCAACTCATTGCGAATGGACCTGATGTATATCCTGGTGCGAAAATTCTAGAGAGAAAAACAGGAGAAAATATTACATTGAAATATGATGATAGAAAATCAATTGTATTAAATAATGGCGACATCGTCCATCGTCATATAATGGATGGAGATATTGTTATCTTTAACAGACAACCTACTTTACATAGAATGAGTATGATGGGTCATATAGCAAAGGTAATGAAACAAGGTGACACTTTTAGAATGAATGTTGCGGATACAAAACCATATAATGCTGATTTTGATGGAGATGAAATGAATTTACATATGCCCCAAGATATAGAATCGGAATCCGAATTGAAAAATTTAGCAGCTGTTCCACATCAAATTATAAGTCCAGCAAATAATGCGCCTATTATTGGTATTTATCAAGATAGTATGGTTGGTAGTTATTTATTTACTGGGGAAAACGTTCAGTTTGATAAATTGACTGGTATGAACTTATTAATGGGATGTTCTACAGTTGATGTTAAATATATTTATGAATTACAAAAGACAATTACTAATTTTGACATTCTTTCTCAAATTATGCCTCAATTTACCACTAAAATAAAGAATAAACAATACAAGGATACAGAAAATCCAGCAAATAGTAATAATATTATCCAAATTGAAAATGGAAAATATCTAAGAGGTCAATTAGATAAGGGGGCTTTGGGTTCTTCTACGAAAGGTCTCATTCACAGAGTTTGTAATGATTTCGGAAATATGCCTTGTTCGGATTTTATTGATAATCTTCAATCCATTATTACTGACTATATGTGTATTTCGGGATTTAGTGTAGGTATCAGTGATTTGTATTCTAATCTTCAAACAAAGGAAAAAATTGTTACCAAAATTTCTGAAAAGAAAAAGGAAGTATATGATATTATTCAACAAACCCAATTAGGTATCTTTGAAAATACAAGTGGAAAACCAAACAACGAAGAATTTGAAAGTAAGGTTAATAATATTTTAAATAAAGCATCGTCTGAAGCAGGTAATATAGGGTTAGAAAATTTAAATAAATCCAATCGGTTTGTTATGATGGTTAATGCGGGTTCAAAGGGTAGTGAATTGAATATCGCTCAAATGATTTGTTGTTTGGGGCAACAAAACGTAGATGGAAAACGTATTCCTTATGGTTTTGAACACAGAACATTACCTCACTATACAAAATATGATGATTCACCCCCTGCCAGAGGGTTTGTAGAATCATCTTATATTACTGGATTATCTCCTCAAGAATTATTCTTCCACGCAATGGGTGGTCGTGTTGGTTTGATTGATACAGCAGTAAAAACTTCCACTACAGGTTACATTCAAAGAAGACTTATCAAATCTTTGGAAGATTTGATGGTTAGATATGATGGAACTGTCCGAACAAGTAAAGATTATATCGTTCAATTTTCATATGGTGATGACGGCGTTGATACAATTAAAGTTGAAAATCAAGAATTACGGTTAATGGAGATGAGTATTCAGGATATTTATAATCATTATGGGTTTCCTGAAATAGATATTCATCCTTTATTAAAGGATATTCTCGCCCCTGATGCTTTTAAAAGAATGAAATCACAAAATGATGAAACATTGAAAAAGCACCAACAATACACAGAACAAATGGTTGAATGGAGAAATGATGTAGCTATAAATGTTTTTAAGAATAAGAGTGAAAGTATTGTACGTGTTCCTGTTAGTTTCATTCACATTATCAAAAATACAATGGGACAACAAAATTTAAACTCAAAATCAATCATAGATGTTACCCCTTTAGAAGCTTACGAACTTATAGAACATTATATGAGTAATTTGGAAAAGAATTATTATTTTAAACCCACTTTATTATTCAAAATATTATATTATTATTATTTATCTCCCAAAGATTTACTCTTTAATAAACGATTTGATAAAGTATCTTTGATTGTTTTATTGGAAAAAATTACATATCATTATAAAAAGTCATTGATTGCTCCTGGTGAAATGGTTGGAATGATTGCCGCACAATCTATTGGAGAACCAACAACGCAGCTCACATTGAATTCAGTAACATATGAAACTGAAATTATAGTGAAGGATTATTCTGGTAGAGTGAAAAAGTATCAAATTGGTGACTTTGTAACCGAACATATTAAAACGAATAAAAAATTGGAATATTATGAAGATACAAATACAACTTATGCCGAACCAGTCGGATATTATGAAATTCCTTCTTGCGATGAAGATGGAAATGTATCTTGGAAACAAATTGAAGCAGTCACACAACACCCTGTGATAAATAAAGATGGAACAAATACAATGTTGAAAATTACTACAGAAGAAGACAGAGAAATTATTGTAACCAAGGCAAAATCTGTATTGAAATTAATAAATGGAAAAATAATCGGTGCCGACGGCGATACTTTAACAACAGATGATTATTTAGTGATTAGCACTAAGACAATGGATTTTGTGGAATCTCATATGCTTGATTTAAGAGAAATATTACCTCCAACTGAATATGTTTATACGAGTGAAGTGAATAAAGCGAAAGCTGTTATGAAAGAAAGACATTGGTGGTTAAATCACCAAGGAAAGACATTCACTTTACCTTATACTAGAAGCGATAGTTTTGTTGCGAAAGTATCAGAGAAATTAAGAGCAGGATGTAAAACCAAGACAGCTTTTGTTGATGGTTGTGTATATCCAAAACAAACAAATATGAATGATTATAATGTTCCTGAAATAATACCATTAGATTACGATTTTGGATATTTAGTAGGGGCTTATGCCGCGGAGGGTTGTATGACAAAATTTCAAGTATCTATTGCTAATAATGATGCGAATTACTTTGAACCAATCATAAGATTATGTGAAAAATGGAATATCACTACAAAAATTTATCGTCACGAAAATAAAGGTAAGGAGGGATGGACTAGTCAAGATATACGATTATATAATACACTTTTATGTAGAATATTAGAAAATTTGTGTGGGAAGTTAAGTCATAATAAATATATTAGTGATAAGATAGTGTTTTCAAATAGGGAATGTATGATGGGTTTCTTGGATGCTTATATTGGCGGTGATGGTTACGTAAATGTACCTCATAAAAGTATTGATATTAGTTCAACTTCAAAAGAGATGTTGATAGATGTTCAAAATATCTTGAATAATATTGGAATTTATGGTAGTATTAAACACGGTAAAAAACAAGAGAAAAATAGTCGTGGGACATTACCAGAAAATATTCATCAAATATATTTCTTGTATGTTAGGAATAATCAGGCAAGACAATTAGCAGAATTGTTAAATTTGAAAATTGGATATAAAAATGAAGGTTGTAGAGAGTTAATTACAAACCCAACTAAATTAAATTTAGAATATAACCGTCATTATTTAATTATACCCAATGAGGTAGAAGGAAAAATAGTATTTGAATCAAGAGTAGAGGGTGAATTGGTAGATGTTTTATTTGATAAGATAAAAACCATAGAAGAAGTTCCAAATACGACTGATTATGCTTATGATTTAACAATAGCGGATACAAGAAATTTCAACCTGCGAAATGGAATATGCGCGAAAGATACATTTCATTTCGCAGGGGTGGCATCTAAATCTAACGTCACACGAGGAGTTCAACGAATTGAAGAATTGCTTTCAGTGACATCAAATCCCAAAAACCCATCTCTTACGATTTATGTGAATAAAGATATAGAAGATGATGAAGAGAAAGTAATTCAAGTAAAAACAATGTTGGAATATACGATATTAAAAGATATAGTAGAAAAAGTAGAAATATGTTTTGACCCTAATGATAGTGAGACAAGAATTAAGGAAGATGAAGTGTTAATGGAACGATATCATATGTTTGAAAGTATGATGGATGAATGTTCTAGTGAAAAACTTCAACCCAATAAAAAAAGTGATAAATCAAAATGGATTATTAGGTTAAAAATGAATGCGATGGAAATGGTTGATAGAAATATAACAATGGATGATGTTGATTTTACATTAAAATGTGTTTATGATACTGGAATTTCTTGTATATATAGTGATTATAACGCAGACAATCTTATATTCCGTATTCGCTTACAAAATATTTCAGGTTCTAAAAAGAATGTTACTACTAAAAATCAGACTTTAGACCAAACAGACCATATTTATCTTATTAAAAATTTTCAAGAAAATATGATGGAAAATATTGTATTGCGTGGTGTAAAGGATATTCAGCGTGTAGTGATGCGTAAGTTAAAAGATAATATGGATGAAATAGGTGGAACATTCAAAAAGAATGATATATGGGTTTTAGATACAGTTGGTTCAAATTTACTTGATGTATTAGGTAAGGATTATGTAGATTCTACAAGAACATTTAGTAATGATGTAGTAGAGATACATCACGTCTTAGGTATGGAAGCAACAAGACAAACAATATATAATGAAATGTCAGAAGTTCTTGAATTTGATGGTTCATATATTAATTATCATCATATGGCTTTGTTGGTAGATAGAATGACATTCTCTCATAAAATTGTTAGCGTATTTCGTCACGGAATTAATAACGATGATATCGGACCTATTGCGAAAGCATCATTTGAAGAAACACCTGAAATGTTTTTAAAAGCGGCACGTCATGGTGAATTGGATTTAATGAAAGGTGTATCGGCAAATGTAATGGTGGGTCAAGAAGGATATTATGGAACAAGTGCCTTTCAAGTATTCTTAGATATGAATGAAATGATAAAGTTAAATACCGAAACAACTCATAAGGAACTGGAAGTTCCAGCAAATCAACAAATCAATCAATTATTTGAAGAAGTCAATTCGGCAAATCAACCTTGTTCTATTGAAAATCTTACCATTCACAATAACAGTTCTCTTATTAAACAAAATACACATCAAGACTTTGATGCCTCCTATACTATCTTTTAAGTGTTGAGATAAATATTCGTTAAACCATAACCTAATACAATATACTTTAATAAAAAAATAAATTATTTTTTATTGGTTATAAAATCAATAAAAAATACAAAGGATGACATTAAGAACATTGAGGTCGTCGGCACATTTACAGTTATTTCAAAAGTAACTGAAAAGGTGAATGAAATACGTAATAGATAATACTTATGCCTTATTCATTGGATTAGAAGAAAGAATGTGATAATTCCAAGGAATATGTGGATTATTACGAACATCTGAAGGAGATATGGATGTATTCATAGATAATTTATCATAATCCCATTTTATATGTTGATTAATGTTTATCATAAACATTGTTACATTTGGATTTTTTGATAAATAACGAATATCCCAATCAAAATCATAATCATAAAAAATATCAATGGTTATGTTTGGGTTTGAACTAAGAAAATTATAATTCCAATCAATTTCAGAATATCTTGAAACAATATCCCAAGTAATGGATGGATTTAACGAAAGCAAATTTCCATTTAATTTTATATCCATATTTGTATCGTGAATAATATCAAGATTTATATTTGGGTTCATACAAATGTAATCATCATCTAAGAATAAATGTTTATATTGTTGAATATCTTCCATAGTTATACCAGGATTTGCGGACAACAAAGAATAATTCCATTTTTTATCTTTTTCATTGTTAACAAATTCCATAGTTATATTTGGATTTAAACTAAGAAAATGATAATCCCAAGGAATGTCTGGATTATCAATAATTATTTCCATAGATATATTGGGATTTTTGGAAATATATTTATAATCCCATTTTTTATCCCTTTCTTGAATATCGTCCCATGTAATAGAAGGATTACTTCCCATTAATTGATAATTCCACGGAAGATGTGTAGAATTATCAATTTCTTTCATAGATATATTGGGATTTTGCGAGAGTGTATTATAATTCCAATTTTTGGCAGGTGTTTCTAGAACGTAGTCATAATAACTCATTTTAATAAATTCCCAACTTATCTTTAATTTATATTTGAGCTAATGACTGTAGTTGCTTCTGTAATTGAGCGACACTCTGTCCGACACTCTGTGCCTGTTGTTGAGCTTGTTTCTGCATCTGGTTCAATTGTTGCTGTTGTCCTTGGCTAACAGTCTGACCCTGTCCTTGTGCCTGGTTCTGTGCCTGTTTTTGCGCGTTTTTGAGAAACAGCAGCAAAAGCTGCTTGTGATGCGGCTTGTTTAGCTTCTTGTGCTGCCTTCTGTGCCTTTCGCACCTTCATTATTGCGACCTTTTTAAGGGTTGAGGCCCTCTTTGCTGCTCTCTTTGCGGCACTTCGGGCACGGCTTGAACTTGAACGGGATGATTTAGATCTTCTAGTGGCCATTGTTATAAATTATATATTTTACAAAGAAAAAAATTACCAAAATGGTTCATAATTGGAATACATTCCATCCCCCTTTTTAATTTCATAAATATGTTTAAAAAACTTGGAACGCGATAATACGCAATTTACACGATATTTTTCAAGTGGGTGTGGATTTGTCAGTGAATTTAAATAAATAGCTTTACTTACAATAGCCTGTCTTGATTGTATTGCGTAATATACATATAATGTCCTAAAGGATAATAATTTTATTATAGGTGAATCTCTATTTTTTGCTTGATAATTTACTAAATATTGTTCTATAAGACGAAATCCATTAATATCAGCTAAATCTTCTCCTACACTATTTGATGGATCAATATCCAACCCATCTTCTTTCGCAGCCTTTTTATATTGCTGTATAATTCCATTTACTTTGGAATCAAATATTTTTTTATCTCTAGGTGTCCACCAATTTTTCAAATTTCCTTTATAATCATATTGACTTCCTATACTATCTAACGAATGACTTATTTCATGTGCTAATGTAAATCCTATATAAGCTAAATTATATTCAATACCTCTATTTGTAAGATCTACAAACGGTTTTGATAAAATAGCATGAGGTATGAAAATAGAATTTTGATTTGCCGTATAAAACGCATTTACAATATAAGATTGTTGTCCCGTCAATCCGAATATATCCCAATCTATTGTTGGAACATATGCTATTTCCTTTCCATTTAAATATGCGAACATTTTAGCTCTGTAAATACTCGCGTCTATTATATTTCTCCAATAATTTGTTTCAGAATAAGTAACAGTTGGATCTTTTACAATCAATGGAGGAGACCCTATAATAAGCTCAATTGTAGTTAATTTTTTAAGTGCCTCCTTTTTAGCAGAACCACTCATCCATTTATTATTTATTATAATATCCTTAAAAATATATCGTATATCCTTGAATAATTTTTTAACATAATTTTTTTCTTCTGTCCTAGGAGATAAAACATTTAACAACTGGGTTATTAAATTGTTATACGCAAATGAAAGCCCACAAATATAATATTCTAATGGATGATTTTCTGTAATATTTCTTAGTTCATACCGATTGAACCGAGACCAAATATTTTTATATTTTGAAAATTGAATAACACTATTAAAATGAACGTAATACCAAAATGTAATCCATTTTTTTGTTTTCCATTCCTTACCCATAACGTTCATAATATTTTTGATATAATATTTATTATATGTTCTAAATTTCTTAGGTATTGACTTTTCTTTATAATACATATTTCTACAAAATTTATTATAATCAAAATCATATTCATCGTGAGAAACTTTACTAGTTATTAATTCCGTAGTCGTGGATGAATCTGGAGTTTTCATAAAGTATGTATTCATTATTTCAATTTCAACGTCAATTACATCTTGTGGATGAAAACCGTGAGAAGAACCAAAAGCAATAGAAAAAACTTTGTGTATATATTTTTTATATTTAATCATCATATTTCGTTTTAATTTTTTGATTTTAGAATTATCATCAGTATATTGGTAATAAAAAGAATATACAGGTAATGAAAAATTAGGCATTGTTATATACATATTGTATGTTTTGGCGTTTGTTTCTTCAGGCATTAAAAAGGAATAAATAGGGCATCTATTATTTATTAAATCCCAAGAATTCATAGAACCTAAAAGTCCATATAAATCGTCATTTTTAATGAAATTATTTATTAAATCAAGACAATATTTTATGTTTGGTTCAGGTGAAAAATAATCACTATTCATACAAGAATAACAAAATCGTCTAAGATTTTTGACATATTCTTTTTCAGCATTTACTTTCATGTAATTGTCTAATGTTAGTATTATATTTGAGAATACCTCTTGTTGTTTTATACGAAAACTATCAACTTTTATGAATGGCAATTTAGTTTTATCAAGAATTTCTTGTTGTTTTTTTAACCATTCTCCATTTACAAGACCATAAAAATTATTTTTTGCTGCGTTGAGTTTTTTATCACGTTCGCGAATATCATTTAACAATTCATCCTCTTGATGTTTTGATATATCATGATAAACTCTGCGACTATCGCTAATTACATCTTCTGCGAAATTTTCACCAGTAATAATATTCGTACATAAACTATGTTCTTTTAGCATATTATTATATAATTTATCCAATTGATTTTCTTGTAATTTTAAAAATTGTTTTGCCATTAATTAATATATGTAAAGAACTTTCTTGACATAATTATTTGCTCTTTTCCATTTTCTAACATATAATGCCTTTTTTCGTTACTATATAAAAATTCATAAAAATCCTGAAATAAAATAATTAATCCATTATAAAAAGAGGGGTTATCATCTGTTAATGGTTTCAGATTTATCTCATTATAATACTTATTTTTTTCATCTACATTCAAATCATTCTCATCTACATCAATATTAGTTATATCTTGATAAACAGCTTCTGTATGAGTATTTTCTGTTCTACAAATAAATGTATTATATATTTTTGAATACAATGTTGATGCTACAAAATAAATATAATAAAAAATACTTTCGTTCTTAATACTAACATTTGTTTCCATTGTTAATGTTGTTAAATGTGTATTATATCCCAAAATTTCTTCTGGTTGTGTAATTGTCTTTAAAGCATAACATATTGGGTAATTAAGTATACAACCACCATCTATAAAACATTTATCATATTCTATATGGGGTATTGATAGAAACGGCACAGATGCCGTTACATACATCGCATTTACTAGAGACATATTAGGATATGTTTTATAAAAAATATCTATCATTTGAAATTCATAGATATCAAATGAATAAAAGTGTATTTCCGTATTCGTATATTCATAAAATTCTTCTAATGTAATTGTCACGGGTAAATCCAACAATTTTAATAATGGCTCTACCATACTATGTACAACCATTTCATCGTAAACACCCTTTTTATATAAAATATCATAAATGCTAAAATTTGGATTAATAAAAAGATAACTCCAAGGACGTTCTTCTATATATTTCTCTATTACATCCCAAGAGAATACTTCTTGGGTATCTTGTGTTACTTTATTGCGATAACCTTTTAATAAAGCTATACATATAGCTACAAAGGAACCAGATGAAACACACCAAAGCGTTTCAATGTTTGAAATATCAATTACATTATTACTTTCTAGTTTATGTAATGAACCTAAGATATAAGCAAACAAATGATATCCACCTGATACAACAAGATGTTTAATTACCATTATTTTTTATAGTTCGCA
>Ga0304728_1001756_pt1 | contig 14796 bp, 15 predicted proteins | sample C_130625_MF_Meta_FD_190476 | JGI IMG/M metagenome (GOLD analysis project Ga0304728, IMG submission 190476) | Freshwater microbial communities from Lake Croche, Canada to study carbon cycling - C_130625_MF_MetaG (v2) (version 2) | ecosystem: Environmental > Aquatic > Freshwater > Lake | place... | reverse complement strand
AATGAATTAATAGTACCACAGCCCTTGGCTGTGTGTACCATTTTAAATCTTCATCGGTGTAAATCGGCTCCTAAAGGAGCCCTTTAATTCATTCAATGGGATTACTGTTACCGATAAATGAATTAATTGTACCAAAGCCAAAGGCTGTGTGTATCATTTTAAGTCTTCATCGGTGTAGATTTGCGTTTGCATCTAAACCTTGTCTTGGAAGGGCGTGAACATATTTGAGCGTTGCTCATTATTGATAAATACAACATTGATGATAAACTGGATGATGAAATAACATATGCCCAAAATAATCCAATAGAACCACCGACTATAATACTCCACACCTGTTTCCACCACTTTGAACATTTCCAAACGACTGTCCATATAAAGTCAGCTACAATTAGAACCGGGAAAATCACTAATATGGGAATATTATTTGCAGCGGCTGTATTTGCCTGACTCGCTGTTACTTGAGTAATATCAACACGTCCATCCACTGTTGGTGCAGAGATTGACAGCATTGCATAAACCAGATAAAACAGGGTAAAAGAGTATACAACAAGTGAAAGAGGTATTTGGGAGAGTGGGGCCGAACCTGTAAGTGTTAATTGATTACATAAATAAGGTGTTTCTTCTGGACCGACAGATGTTCCATAGTAAGTTTGTAAAAAATTGCCAAATAGAACAGCTACAAAACACGCCAGTATAAGACCTGCTAAATAAATTAGCGATTTAAAATCCTGAGAAAAGAGAGAAGACAATAGAAAATAACTTACGATAATAAAGGGCCCCATTCGAAACGCTAAATAAAAAATATTGGCTAAATTCAATTCCATTTTTCCCTTGCTGTTTATAATAACAGGTTTAATTATGTAAAAGATTTACATTCTTGAAATCCAACAGGGTAATTTATGCCGAATATACAACGAAAAAAGTTTTTTACCATTGAGGATTTACACTGGTACACCCTTGAAGATTTAATTCGGATCCTAAAGGAGCCTTTTAATTCATTTACCCTTGATGTAGGGGTCTATCATTTTTTACAAACAAATAAATTCGGTGAAGTCATTTTACATTTTTCACCCGTGTCGCCCTTGATAGGGTTAAATTGATAAGAAGCTAATTTCGTTTTACTGATTGCCCAAGCCCAGAATGCACCGAATAATCCGGAAATTATCGATGTAAATAAAAGTGGTAGCCATTCATCACAGTATAGAATGAGCCAAGCAAAATCACCCGCAAATAAAACAGCCAGTGTTGAAACCAAGTGTAAATTGGCTATAAGAACCTTATCCCTTAACCCTCTTGAAGCCGGCAAAGAGAGAATAATGTATAGAATATACCATATTGAAAAAGAATACAGGGAAAGACTTAAAGGAAGTTTCGAGATTCGTTCGTTTTTCCCTAAAGCCAACGTGTTACATACAACACTGGATATGCCTTTATTTAATACAATGAATCCATTTAACGTATTTCCAACAACATAGACGAAAACGAACAAGATAGAAACACCTAATATATATATACCAGCTCTCATATCAAGACAGAAAATAGTCATCAATAGAAAAAAGGTTATAATTAAAAACGGCATTAATCGAAAACAAAGGTATAAAACCTTGAATAAATTGAGTTGCATAATTTCAAAAACACCCTGTTATATTTTACAGGTGTTTTTCTTCTTTGACAAATAGATATAAACCGATTGTTCTATTTTTATACCAAAAGTCTCATAATGAACGAAGCAAACAATGTTTTAACAATTCAGAGTCTTCAAATCCAACCAATACGCAACCTGTTGGTAAGTATTAAAGACATTTTAACCGATGTAACCATAACCTTTACGAAATCCGGTATAAAAATTATAAATTTCGACAGCAAGACACACACTATTTTAGTAAATGTCGTTTTACATGCCAACAAGTTTGAGAAATTTATCTGTATTCCTGACAAGATTATTATTTGCGCCAATACCCAACAATTGTTTAAACTGATTAGCACAATTACCAACGATGATATTTTGACCATCTATATTGATAAAAACGATTATCATGACGGAATTGTTTCGGAACTTGGGTTGCGGTTCGACAACAAGGAGATTAAACAGTGTTATAGTCAAAAACTGCGTTTGATTGAACCTGAAACAGAGGAATTAGTTGTACCAGATGTGGAATATTCAACCGTTATTAATTTAACAAGTAGTTATTTCCAAAAAACTATTCGGGATATGAATGGAATTTCGGACCGTATTGAAATAAAATCAGTCGGCAATGACTTGATTTTTTCATGTGTCGGTTCTTACGCATCCTGTTGCATTAGTCGAAGTGAAAATAACGAAACAATGTCTTTTATTTCTAAACCCGACGCATCAGTCATTATACAGGGAGAATTCTCTTTGAAAAGTCTGTCTAATTTTATAAAATGCAGTTCTTTGTGTCATTATCTGGAAATCTATTTAGGAAATGATTTACCATTGATTGTTGAATACAAGGTGGCTACTCTTGGAAGTATACGCCTCTGTTTAGCCCCATTAACGCCGATTTGACAACATGACGTGGGTTCAATAACAGTATAAATACATGTTGTTAAGTTTTTGTATATTCGAAAATGGACCCTATAAAAGCTCAAGTCGTCCTTGACAGTGAACTTAATAAAAGGATTGAAGAATTCAAAAAGACTTATCCAAATACGCGTTTATGGATTTTAACACCGTGTTTTGGTAGCCAATGTTATGTAGGTTATGTTAGTTCTCTTATAAAAACTATCGAATATTTCCGACAAATTGGAATTGCCTTGTGTGTTGAGTTTTGCCGGAATGACAGTTTGGTTACAAGGGCAAGGAACAACACTGTTGCAAGAGCATATTCTGACCCAAATATGACACATGTAATATTTATAGACAATGACATTATATGGACTCCGAATGACGTTATAAAATTACTTTTACATGATAAGGATGTAATCGGTGGAATTTATCCTATTAAAAAATATTACTGGGACAGACTCATTCAAGATTCAAATAATCCATACAACAGTAACCCTGTAAAAACAATGCTTTTGAATAAAGAACAATCAGTATTAAACAGCATAGTTTCTGACGAAGAATTTATTCAACACTCTCTTTTACGTTATAATTTGAATTACATGAATGAAACTATAAAAGTAGAAAACTCATTGTGTGAAGTAAAACACTTACCAACAGGGTTCTTGTGTATTAAAAGGGGCGTATTTGAGAAAATGTTTAAGGCATTCCCTTCCACTAAATATGTTGATGATGTATGTTATTTAACAAGTGAAGAATCTAACTATGCATATAGTTTATTCGACTGTGGTGTGGAGATGGGTAGTGACGGAAACCCTCATTACTTAAGTGAGGATTGGATGTTTTGTTCTCGTTGGTCTAAAATGGGCGGGAGAATGTTTGCCGAATGTTCTGTTAAATTAACTCATACAGGCGTTGAAGATTACAATGGGTTCTTTTTGTCTTCACTTTTGAATAAATAATTCTCTTTCTCAATTATCGGCAACAGTAATCCCATTGAATAAATTAAAAGGGCTCCTTTAGGAGCCAATTTAAGGGTGTAAATAAATTATTTTATGATGTTTTATCAAATATCATAAACCATTCTGTAATATGGGAAATAATCAGGAATATACTTTTCCATTTTCAACATGCGAAACAGTTCAGTCATCGGGTGTTGCTCAACCTTTTTCATTTTGGGTAAATTTCATCAACTGTGTAATTATACTATATTTTCTTTTACAAACAAAAAATGCCTATACATTCCCCCTGTTGTTCTCTATTCTTTGTTTTGAGGGTTTTCACATGTTTTCACATTATCGACATATTCCAGGACTCATTCAAACATATGTTGCTCATGGTCTTTCCTATTGTATCAATGTCACACTCTTGTATGCATTCTATTCATATACAGGGGAATTACCAACCGTTCCAATACTTTTCTTTTTGGCCGGTGTAATTGTATTTGACTTGACAGCTTTATTATTTGGTTATCCGCTCATTTTCTATGTTCTATCTCAATCCCTAATCTTTACAACCCTGTTGTTTTACTATTTTGCTACATTGCCTAAATTTATACAACAGGGTGTTTGGCTAATTCTCGGTTTAATAACACTGGTTATAGTTTTAATGCTCAATGAAAAATATAACTGTCGTAATATGAAAAATGTATTTCCAGATTTTCCCTTTCATATTATCTTGGAATTCGCTGGTATTGCCCTTTTTTATGTTATTTGTAGTCGTTTTTATTTATTGTGATATTGTCGGTTCTAAACATAAAGAGAACCCTGTATGTTTTGTGCTACCGGTTTAAAAGTGGTTTCAACAGGGGTTGATTGGATGGAGTCTGGGGCACGTTTAGCCACCATTTCTTCTTCTAAACTTGTGAATTTAGGCTGATTATACGACTTCATTTCAGCATCCTTCTTTTCCTGTGTTGGAGTATATTCAATAATAGGAACCTGTTTTAATCCCAATGAAGAACGACGAATGAGTTCATAAGCAACACCTAAATATACAACGCCTACAATTGGGTGAAAATAAACAAATAGACCCAGTGTTATTATAAAAAAGACAATCATTCCTAAAGACGAATCAATAAATACTCCTATCGATGCGGGGATTTCATAAGGGGCAAAAATCGCCAAAAGAAACAGAGCCACCAAAAATATTTCCAAAACGGTTATTCCAACTATCTTCATTATTATATCTATAATCTGTCTTTTTATAATATACTGATTTTTTCTTCCGTGTAACAACATATAATCTCGGGATTTACGTAAACGAGAGAAACACCTATAAGAGGTTAAATATATTTGGCGTTTTAATTGTAAACCAAGTCTAAAATAATTGAATTCGATAAAATGTTTCCTTCAGCTACTTCAAACGTTTTTACCGAAATATCTAAAAACGATTCAGCTTCTTCCAAGATTTCGCCGAAATACAAGGGGATTATAAATTCTCAAAAAAGGTCTGATAATCACAACACAACAGAGAAATTTAAAATAAACCAACTGTTGGAACAAGAAAAACAAATAAATAAAACCGAATCATGGAATAAATTAGACAAAATGACTAAAATACAAAAACTCCTGTCTTATGCTGACCGATACTGTTTAGAGCAAAATCTGTCCAATCAAGACAATGAAGTTTTAAAAAACTTTTTCATAAAATGTATTGAACAATCTAAATTGATTAAAACAAAGGAAATCGTCTATGACCGTGAAGCGATGGAAATAAAAGAAATACCATCTCTTTTCCAACATCCAGAACACCGCAATTTCACATTGCGATTAGTAGACACCAAGAGAGTAAGTACATTGAAATCACTCGCTCCAAAGAAAAAACCTTTAACTCTCCCTAAAACCGAACCTGTTGTTACCGGTGAAAAAACAACAGATTGTATCGACCCTAAATTTCCAACCAGTGATATTTGAAAAATATTCATATAATACAAATTATAAACACAAACGATGTTTTTCAAAAAATTGTATTATATTATCATTTCCAAAAATCCACGAAAAACATGGCTAAAAATCCTATTATTTATAACCCTGTTGGTTTTTATCTTATTTTCATACAGAGTTCTGTATCCGAGTATCTCCAACATTTTAGGTTTAGGAAAAAAAGAAGGGTTCAGCATTTTAGTTGGACCTGTCATTCCACAAAAATACCTGTTGAGAAGAAATGGCGATATCTACGACGCCTTTTATGTTGACATGTATGAAACTGTTCGTTCACCTAAAAAGAGAATTGAACAACAGGTGGATTTCGTTATTAAGAATACACAGCCATCACAATCATTAAGTTCCTTTTTAGACATTGGTTCAGGTACAGGTTCTGCATTGGTAGTTTTAAAATCACTCGGTTACGTGAATGTCTATGGAATAGACAATTCTCCGGAAATGGTTCGTAGTTGTCCTTTATCCATTTCTCAAAATGTCGTTCAAGGCGATGCCTTGGAAAGTATGCAATTCGATAGAAATACGTTTTCACACATACTGTGTTTCGGTGGAACCATTTACGATTTAAATCCAACAGACAGAATAACTCTGTTTCAAAATGCATACATTTGGCTAAAGCATGGTGGATACTTTATCGTCGAATTAACCGACTTTTCTTCGGCGCGTTTGTCAAAAGAATATACTGCAAATACCCCCGGGTTTACATACAAAAGGTCTTTGGAATTTTCTACAGATAATAACAGGATTACTGTTTTGGAAACCTTTGTTGATAAGTCCAACAGTAATGTTCGTGAAAATGAACAGGTCATTGATAAGGCTGATGTTGGTGAAATTGTAAATTATGCCCTGTATTGTGGTTTTCAAGTTACAGGTAAAACCGAGATGAATGAATCAGTGCCTAAACAGGTTGTGTACGTTTTTCAAAAATAGAGACCAACTACACCACATAAATTTCGTACCACATGAATTTCGTACCACATAAATTTCGTATTTCATTCTCAAAAAAAAATGGGGGTTTTACATAATGGCACAACAGTATAATTTGTTTTTGGTTTCAGAAGCTGTTCATTATTATCCAAAATCCATAATAACCATGTTGAAAGGTCTTGGAAATTCTTCTGTTGCAATTACTTTAGACAGGGAGTATTTGTCTATAAAATCTCCAGACACTGTTTTTTTTGAAAGGGTTAATGATGATGGTTCTTTATTAGACAATGATACTTTAATTGAAAATGTTCGAAGAATTAACCCCTTTTTCATTTTGCTCGATAATTGTTTTTGGGATAACTCAGAAGTAAATAGCTTTCTTTTAGACAGCCTTTTAAATCTTCAAAAAGAAATACAGTTTTTATTGGTAAATCTTGTCACTCTGCCTGTATTTAGAAACACACAATATGAAGAAGTTATACAGTATAAAAAAGCAAGATGGCTGTATTATCCTTATTCTAATGTAAATAAAGCTCCATGGTCAATACGATTTAGTTCAAATACACGTTTTTATGAAAATGACGATTTAGATAACGACGTTTTACCCCTAACAATACCTGTAGCTGACCCCCTCGTTTACAAAACGGCACATAGACTCTTCAAGGGAATAAAATCTTTGAGACTAAGACACGACTTAGACTTTTTCACCCTGTTTTTGGACGGTTTACGAATAAAATATCAAGACAGACACCTGTTGTCTCTTGTATTAGCAGTTCATAAACATTTTTTCGATACAGGTGGTTATAAACCAACTAAAAAAGAAACGTCACTTTCTTCGACCGAGATGAACGACCTGTTTGAACGTCTTAACAAACCCATTATATGTTTGATTATAAATAATCAAACCCTGTTTGAAGAAGTTATATCTTTTTTTACATGAGGGTTTTCAAAAGTTCTCTTGTAATGTTTTGTTTTTATGACATGATACACACAAAGCAGATAAATTACTTATATCATTTGAACCTCCTCGGTCTAAACGGACTATATGGTCTATTTCATAAGTAGCCTGTAGCATATTTCCGCATTTTTCACACAGCCAATTCTGTCGTGCGGCAACAAACCTTTTTTTGCTTTCTGAAACAGACCTCTTAAATCGTTGCTTTACACTACCATTTTCATCGACAAATACTACAGGTTGTTGTCTTTGGACTGGAACATATTGACCTCTTCCACCACCACCACCACCACCAGAGAACCCTGTTGGTGCTTGACCTCCACGTTTTAGAGTAAAATCCAATATAGGAGACAACATTTTGGAAGTCCCTCCATCAACAGGCAAATATTTCAAATATTCATTCGTGGTATACAACATCTCTGTTGCCTGTGTGGGGTTTTTACGAAAAAGCCATGTTAAAACCAACGCCCCTAAAACAATTCCTGCAATAGTATAGTATTTTTTATAACTCATTGCCATCTTGTAAAGTTTACCATCTGTATAAACATTATAAGCGAGAATTCCGCCAATCAACAGTATAATTAGTTCTACACGCATTCTTCACGCAATAATTAAAATAACCTGTTATTTTAAACCCTTGAATATTTATAATTGGAATGAATTTATGTAAATATAAAAAAATTTTTGGAGAACCCATGAAAGGTGTTCATTCTATACGGTTTATAGGAGTAGCTATTGTTGATGTTGTAATGACTATACTTGTTGCTTTCATAATCCACTATTACTTTCACTTTTCTTTTTGGATTGTTCTATTAACCCTGTTTTTATCCGGTATTATATTACACCGACTATTCTGTGTTAGAACAACCGTTGACAAAATCCTTTTTCCAAATGCTCGAGTTTATTGAATGAGCGAGTTTACTGAATAAGGGGTATAAAAATATTCGGCGTTTGAAATATTAAAAGGTGTAAATGTCAGATATAACATCAATCATTGCTATTCCTAAAATTATTCATCAAATATGGATTGGACATTTACCCCCACCACACACCCTGTTGGAAACTTGGAAAAACAATAATCCCGATTATAAATATATTTTATGGAATGAAGACAGAATTGCCAAAGAATTACCGAATCAGATTTGTCAAAATCAAATTAAAATAATTCCAGAAATAAACGGCAAGGCTGATATTCTGCGATGGGAAATCCTATATGAATTCGGAGGGTTCTTTTTCGACGCAGACAGTGTTTGTTTAAAACCCCTCTTGGATAATTTCTGTGAAATGCCAGGTAATGGGTTCTCTTGTATTGAAAATGAAATAGTGCGTGAAGGACTTATCGCTTGTGGTAGTATGGGTTTTATTCCAAAGCATCCCCTTGTTAAACGCATTTTGGAAAGTATTATTAATCCGAATAATCAAGAACTTTTAACAACAACTCGTGCTTGGTATAGTGTTGGACCAGGTGTTATAACACGGGTTTTTAATGAAGCCCCTGTTGAAGAAAGAATAACCGTTTTATCAAGCCACATGTTTTTACCGAGACATCACACTGGGATATCTTATTCAGGTCATGAACAAATCTACGCATACCAGTTTTGGGGAACCAACGACAGAAGTTATGATTCTATCGATAAAATGGTCGTGCCTTCGGAATTTATTAAGGACCCAGAACAATGGGTTTCTGTTTTTGTATCCAGTTTTAACACCCCCACCGATTTCGTTATTGAATGTTTAAAAAGTATTCAGCGTCAAACAGGGTATTTTGGTATAGAACTTGTATGGGTAAACGACGGTTCAAATATAGAAAATACAAATTCACTAAAGTATTATCTAAATTTATTTAAGGAAACATCCCGTTTTATACGTTTAAAATATTTCGAAAATACAGAGAATTTGGGTTGTCGCCGTTCTTTGCGCTTTGCTGTAGAACATTGCTCATATGACCTAATCTTCAAGATGGACTCTGACGATATTATGATGCCTCAACGATTGGCTTTACAGATGCAGTTTATGGATGATAATCCAAATACCCCCCTTTGTGGAGGTCAAATGTCATTCTTTAAAGATGATTCAATAATTAAAACAACACGACATCCTCTTGAAATTACATGGGAAAACTTTATTCAAAACAGGGATAATCTTACCTGGTTTATGAACCATCCTACTCTGTGTTTTCGTAAACAAGCCCTGTTGTCTATTGGGAATTATCCAGACACACCTCTATCAAAGGAACATCCAGAAAAAAATATGATGGACGATTATGAAATCGAACTGAAACTTTTGAAAAATTTCGGTCGTATATGCAATTTATCTGAAACCCTGTTGAAATACCGTGTTCATGATGGACAAATGACACAACAGTTTACAGATTCCGATTCGCGAATGATTGCATGGCGTCAAGAAATAATCCAACAGGTGTTTCGAGATGATATTTCACAATGTACAGTTTACAAAACAACGCTACCTACACCCTCTACAATTTCATACCCCTTTTTAACGGATAAAATCACGATTAAATCCCAACCCGAGGTTTTAATAAATAATCCAAGTATTAAAGAAGACGAATTATCAAGAGGGGAAAAGTATTACCCTTCTCATTTTGTCTATATTTAATAGAAGTTTCAACATTTACCTGTTGTAAATATAATTTATTTTGTTACTTTAAATAAATTATTATGAATAAACCGAACCCTTTACAAAATGCTCCTCTACCTTTGAACCAACCTCAAATCAACTTAAATCTTCAAATCAATCAAAATCCAAATCAGCCATCACACGAAGTAAAAGCAATTATAGAACCTGTTGATAATCCAAATAAAACGAGGGATAATTCCAATCTGTTTAATGATAATCTGGATTCCGTTTCAAAGATAAATAATGAAATAAACACTACTTCACAACACCGAAATTCAACATCGAAAATAGAAACATTAGAAACAAACCAAGAGTATCAACATAATCAAGAGTATCAACATAATCAAGAGTATTCGGAAGAACCAGAGTATGATACAGGACATAAATATATGGACCTACAGGATGAGCTGGAATTCGACACCCCTGTTATGAATAAATTTAAACTGTGTCTTTACCGTATTCGAACAGATTTAAAAACCCCCTTTTTGGAATTCATTGTTGAAAGAACCGATGAAAACCCACAATACCATTTACCTGTTTTTATTATACCAAACCACGACGAAATAAAAGATAATACAGATTTACAAAATATTCTTTTTCGAAAAATAGAAACCCTGTTGAATAATAACGAAGCTTTAGAAACACCACGCTTCCTCGGTTTTCAATTAACGACAGAATTACCTTTATCATTATTACCTCTTGTTCCAAATAATAAAAGTGAAAAAGGTGAAGAGACGGCTGAAGAATTGGATAATGAATTTATTACAGCCTTTTATGACCTTACCGATTATTCAACATCTTCTGTATTTGAAAGAGATGGAAGTGTTAAACCAGTTATATTAAGTCAAATAACAAAAGAAAATAATTTCCACCCAGACACCATGTTATTCTTTGAAAACAATGTACATATAAGAACCCTCTATAATACATCTACACAGGAGGAAATACCACCACCCGTTTTAGTTTACCATTCTTTTAAAACACCGACGCGAACGGATGACCCTGTTTTCGGATTCCCCTTTGTTTTTACCGAAAAACCAATACACCCTGTTGAAACCCCACCTGTTGAATTGAATAAACAGAATCCTACAGGGTATTTAGAACCAAACATTGAAAAGGAAAACGACAAACCAAACTTTTGGTCTTTCGTAAATCCTGCTTCAACAACAAGTCGGTCTTATCAGTATATTTTATTTCCAGAGCCTTTGGAAAAAACACTGGTTATTTTGAAACAAGAGTTTCAAAACATTCCGTCTGAACTTTTGAAAAAATACAACGACGTTTTTTTAAAAAAAGTTTGTATTCGTTTTTTAAAAAACGGAATAGACTATTGGATTGTTAAAAGCCCTGTTGCGGCTTTTCCATATTTACCATTTACACCCTTTAACAAAAACATCGTCAGTGTTTCATTTAAATCGTCAAAAGTATCTTTTTTACCAGAAAAAAATACGTCGTCTTTTCTGACACAAACGAATAAAAAACGACCTGTTGCAAAAGATACATCCCAAAGTACTCTTCATTTGAACTTAGAGAATATATTGAACCCTAACGGAAGAAAATAATTCCCCTGTGAAAGAGAGTTTTACATAATACAAGGGGTTTTTATCAAAGTATATTATAAATGTCAAACCCTTTAGAAATACATACTGTTGATGAATTTGATTTCTCTTTATGCCATGATTACGAATACTTTGTTTTACAACCTACAAGGTGCTGTTTTTGTTGAAGTTAATGGTTCTAATAATAAAGCTTCTGTTGACGAAAAAACATTCATTCTAAAATCCGAACCAATACCTATACCAAAGAATAATTTGAAAGGGTAGAGTTTACATTACTAAAAGTTGTATAGAATCGGTTTCGAATCCAAATATTGCATTTTACTTTTTGTGTAAAATTCTAAATATATTTCAAAATACAATGCTGTCAATATTATATATAGGATTCTTTTCAACCCAAAGAGAAGCGTTTTCGTGTTTATTGTCTTCATTCTCCTTGATTATTGGTTCAAAAATAGTACGCCAACCATTTGGATATTCTCTCGAAAAAGTTTTCACAATTTTATAATTGCATTTTTTATAATATTGTCGTCTTTTAGCCCATTGATTCTGAAAACATTCATGAGTATCGAGTAAATCTATAATCAAAGGGTTATTGTGTTTGGTTCTTAGAATACGCCCAACAGATTGAATAATGTCTGTTTTAGGAGATACCAACAGTAGTGTTGATAGCGATTTTATGTCTAACGCTTCAGCAGCCATCGCATAAGTAGCCAAAACAACCTGTTTTGTTTCTGAAACAGCTAAATCCGACTGTTTCATACCCCCCACATAATATCCAACCGTGGGGGCATTTTCTCCAACTTCTTTTGATAATACGTCGTGTAAATAAACCAATAAACATCGGTTATGACATAAAACAATCATTTGTTTCTGTGGGTTCTCTCTGAATAAATTCTCGATGATTTTTACAATGAAATCGCTTCGTGGACTGAAAGAACACAGTTTTGAAATCATTGTTGAATGTTTTACACGACCTGTGTAATCGTATTCCACTGTATTGAAATCGGCATCTGTAGACGTGTATTCGATTGCGCGAACCAACACGGTGTCGTCATTTGCACGTTTTATACTGTGTATTTTAGGACCAATATACATATACAAAACGTCAGTGAGTCCATCCTTTCTATCAACTGTGGCTGAAACACCCAACATGTATTTTGTGGGTATCTTCATCAATGTTTTGGAGAATTCACTGCTTCCAATACGATGGACTTCATCAATCACTGTTAGACGAAACGGATTAAAAGTAGAAGACGAAAACTCCCTGTTGTAAATAGATTGTATCATACCAATAACAATATCATTACCTTCTACTTCGCACTTTTGACCCTGTAAAATACCAATTCGAGCATTCGGCATAAACTGTCGAATACGTTCAATCCATTGATTCATGAGAAATTCTTTATGAACAAGAATGATGGTTTTTCCGCCTAAATCGGCAATTATTTTTATTGTCAAAACGGTTTTTCCATATCCACAGGGTAGTTCTAAAATACCCCCAGTCTTCATCGTCGATTCATTTTTGGCTAAATGGTCTTTATAAACCCGAATTGCTTCAATTTGATGAGGCAACAGGGTTCCTGTAAAATGACAAGACGAATCTATCGCATCGCCTTCGGTTAATTCATTCATTTTAGGCGTTCCGTATCTATCTAAACCGTAAAAACGCGGAACGTATATTTTTTTTTCATTTTCGCGATAAAGTGGAAAACCTTCTTCTAAATTAGGTTTCCCCATTGAATTTTTGGGAATTTTAAACAGGTCTTTTTTTATCTGTTGAATATCCTCCTGTAATAAATGGCTTTTTAAAAGAGTGTATCCACGTTGTCCTAAATATACCGCCTGTTGTTCATGGAGCATATTAATATACTCCTGTGTTATCGTCCATTCAGGTCCTTTCTTTGATATTGATACAGAAGGAGTTGACGAAACATTTTTTTTGGATGCCGTTGACGAATATTTGTAAAAGGGTTTTCTAAAAGACATTCAATTATTTATTTGAAATTGAATAATTACAACCTGGGATTATTCAATTCTTATATAAAAATATTATTAAGTTTATTCCTTGTTTTTACGAGTTTTATTTGCTTTACCCCTCTTTTTAACTGATTTATGTGGTTTTGTAACAGTGGGTGATTTCTTGTACTGTTTCTTGGCCTCTATCATAGCATCACCTAATTTATATCCAGCTTCTCCTTTGTGTTCATTATATATTTTTTTAACTAAGTCTGTCCAAGCAGACATATTTTACAGTATATACTATAAAAAGATTTTATTGCCAATGAATCAATTTCTGGGAGGAGGAGGAGGAGGGTATAGTGGTGGAGGCGGAATATGATGTTCGGTAAATTCAAGGTCATCGTCTTCAAATCTTGTGTCAATCTGAGAAGTTTTAATATAACGCATACTGTTTTTTATACTGGAAACCACTGTGTCGTCATCAAAACCAAATTCGTCATTTAAAATGGACGGTTCTTTAATGAGGTTTTTATCATAAATGTCTTTTAAACAATCTTCGGCATCTTGAAATAGTATGGGCATAATCTTTTTACTTGATATGTTTTCCTGTTCTAATGGTACAACTGATATCATACGCGTATTTAAACGTATTGGATTGATTGATTGTAATCTTTCCCTAAAATCGTTGTTATATTCTTCCTTATCTGGGCCAACATCATACACTGTGTTGAACAATATTTTACCTGTAAGACGTCTTTTACGTTTTAACTCTCTTGTTTTTGTGTATAAAATAATAGAAACGCAAAAAAGGCATAATAATGGGAAAAATAATAAAGTAATGATGTATAGTAAAACATTTTCAATACCTGAATTTAAAGATGAGTTTGAATTAATAATTATTTTCGAAGTTGAAGGTTCAAATGTCGGTTCTAAAGAAGGACACCCTGTTGGTTCTACAGAAGGATTCCCTGTTGGTTCTAAAGAAGGTTTATTGGAAGGAAATCCTGTTGGTTCTAAAGAAGGTTTATTGGAAGGAAATCCTGTTGGCTCTACAGAAGGTTTATTGGAAGGAAATCCTGTTGGTTCTAAAGAAGGTTTATTGGAAGGAAATCCTGTTGGCTCTACAGAAGGTTTATTGGAAGGAAATCCTGTTGGTTCTACAGAAGGTTTATTGGAAGGAACTCCTGATGGTTCTAAAGAGGGTTTATTGGAAGGAACTCCTGATGGTTCTAAAGAGGGTTTATTGGAAGGAACTCCTGATGGTTCTAAAGAGGGTTTATTGGAAGGAAC
>Ga0304728_1001755_pt1 | contig 14798 bp, 15 predicted proteins | sample C_130625_MF_Meta_FD_190476 | JGI IMG/M metagenome (GOLD analysis project Ga0304728, IMG submission 190476) | Freshwater microbial communities from Lake Croche, Canada to study carbon cycling - C_130625_MF_MetaG (v2) (version 2) | ecosystem: Environmental > Aquatic > Freshwater > Lake | place... | reverse complement strand
CGCTAGGTTGGAGGTGTGCGATTAGGCGTCCTCGATGTCGGCAGCAACACGGTTCATCTTCTGGTGGTTGATGCGCACCGCGGTGGGCACCCGACGCCGATGAGTTCGACCAAGTCATCCCTTCGCCTCGCCGAGTCGATTGACGAGTCCGGCAAGCTCACCCGGCGCGGTGCCGACAAGCTCGTCGAGACCGTCGACGAGTTCGCCCGGATCGCCACCAGTTCGGGCTGTGCCGACCTGATGGCGTTCGCCACTTCCGCGGTGCGCGATGCGAAGAACTCCGACGAGGTGCTGGCCAGGGTGCGATCGCAAACCGGGGTGGATCTGCAGGTGCTCACCGGGGTCGACGAGTCCCGGCTGACGTTCCTGGCGGTGCGGAGGTGGTACGGCTGGAGTGCGGGGCGCATCATCAACCTTGATATCGGCGGCGGGTCGCTGGAGTTGTCCACCGGAGTCGATGAGGCGCCCGATATCGCGTTGTCCCTGCCGTTGGGCGCGGGCCGGCTCACCAGAGAGTGGCTGCCCGATGATCCGCCGGGTCGCCGACGGGTGGCGATGCTGCGGGAGTGGCTCGATACCGAACTGGTCCAGGCTGGGAAGTCCGTGCTGGAAGCCGGCCCACCCGACCTCGCCGTGGGTAGCTCAAAGACTTTCCGGTCGCTGGCTCGGCTTACCGGTGCTGCGCCGTCGGCGGCCGGCCCCCGGGCCAAGCGGACCCTCACCGCCAATGGCCTGCGTCAGCTCATAGCCTTCATCTCTAGAATGACGACGGCAGATCGTGCCGAACTGGAAGGGGTTAGTGCCGAGCGGGCACCGCAAATCGTGGCCGGTGCCCTGGTGGCCGAGGCGAGTATGCGAGCGATGTCGTTGGAATCGGTGGATATCTGTCCATGGGCGCTGCGCGAGGGGGTAATCCTGCGCCGGCTCGACAGCCAGACCGATGGAACCGCATTGGTGGAGACGTCGGTGCGGCACGCCCGATCGAGAGGCGAGAAGCGATGAGCCCATCAGACGACAGCACACGGCCGATCTCGGTGGCGGAGCTATTGGCCCGCAATGGAACCATCGGCGCGCCACCGGTCAGTGGACGACGACGGCGGCGGCGCGGCAATGATCAGTCCGTAACGGTGGCGGAGCTGACCGGGGAGATTCCGATCATCCGTGCCGAGGAACCGGTCGCGGTGGCTGAGGTTGCCGAGGAACCGATCGCCGAGGAACCGGTCGCCGAGGTTCCGGTCTCCGAAGAACCGGTCTCCGAAGAATCGGTGTCGGCCGAGACCATCGTGGTCTACGCCGACGCCGACGCCGACGCCGACACCGCCGACACCGCCGTCACCGACGCCGCCGTCACCGACACTGCCGACACCGCCGTCACCGACGCCGCCGTCACCGACAGCGTCGACACCGACAGCGTCTACACCGACAGCGTCTACACCGACAGCGTCTACACCGACTACACCGACTACACCGACTACACCGAACCGGCGCCGGTTGTCGAGACTCCGCCGCTGTCCAGCGCACCACCGCCGAGCCGGGAGCGTGGACTTGAAATCAGTCACGATCCGCGGCCGCGGCGACGCTCTTCGAGCGCCGAGCAGATGACCTACGACCCGGTGGACCAATCGGTGGATCTGGCCGGCCTCGTCGATAATCAGGCCGAGGTCGCCGAGGAACTGCGCTCGTATCTGCGGTCGTCGACCGGCACCCTGTTCAGTGGTGAGACCGTCGCCGATGATCTCGCCCGCCGTGGTGTCACCGAGGTAGACGAGGATCTCGCCGGTGCCGATGTGGTCAGGACCGCCGTGGCCCGGCCCCGCGAGGCCCCGCTGACCGCCCTTCGGCACGGATTGGTGGCGGTGGCGCAGTCGGTGCTGGCGGTGGTTTTCGGCGCGGGATTGTTCCTTGGCTTCGATCAGCTTTGGCGGTGGAATAACATTGTGGCGCTGGTACTTTCGGTTCTCGTGATCCTTGGTTTAGTGGTGGCGGTCCGAGCGGTCCGGAAAACCGAGGACATTGCCAGCACCTTGATCGCGGTCGCGGTGGGCGCGTTGGTCACGTTCGGTCCGCTGGCCCTCCTTCAGTCGACCTGATTCGGCAGTGCGCCCCGCGATCAAGGTCGGACTCTCGACGGCTTCGGTTTACCCCCTGCGGACCGAAGCGGCGTTCGAGTGCGCCGCCGAGCTGGGCTACGACGGCGTTGAGTTGATGGTCTGGGCGGAAACGGCCAGTCAAGACATGGGTGCCATCTCGCAGTTGTCCCGCCGCTACAACGTTCCGGTGCTGTCGATCCACGCACCGTGCCTGTTGATCTCGCAACGGGTGTGGGGAGCCGACCCGATCCCGAAACTCAACCGAAGTGTTCAGGCCGCCGAGCGACTCGGTGCGCAGACCGTCGTCGTGCACCCGCCGTTTCGGTGGCAGCGGCGTTACGCCGAGGGCTTCAGCGACCAGGTGGCCTGGCTTGAGGAACGCAGCGATGTGCACGTCGCGGTCGAGAATATGTTCCCGTTTCGGGCCGACCGTTTCTTCGGATCGGGCCTGCCCTCAATCGAGCGCATGCGCCGCCGCGGTGGGAGTCCGGGTGCCGGCGTCTCGGCGTTCGCACCGTCCTATGACCCACTGGACGGAAACCACGCGCACTACACGCTGGACCTGTCACACACCGCGACGGCGGGTACCGATGCACTGGATTTGGCCCGCCGGATGGGGTCGGGTCTGGTTCATCTGCACCTGTGTGACGGCAACGGTGCGGCCACCGATGAGCATTTGGTGCCCGGTCGCGGCACTCAGCCGACCGCGGAGGTGTGTCAGATGCTGGCCGGCAGTGATTTCACCGGTCACGTGATCCTCGAGGTGACCACTTCAGCGGCGCGCAACAAGGCCGACCGTGACGCCATGCTGACCGAGTCGCTACAGTTCGCCCGCACGCACCTGCTGCGCTGAAAGGCTCTGATGAGTTCGACGACGGTCCCGCTGTTCTCCGATGCGATGATCCTGCGTCCGGTCGATCACCGGCCCGGTGAGTTCGACGGAAATCTCAACGAGCACTGGACAATCGGGCCGAAGGTTCACGGTGGGGTGATGGTCGCCCTGTGCGCCAAGGCCGCTCGGGAGGCCTACCGCGAGTCGGCAGCCGACGGGGGATCGGAGGCCGCTGCTCCGGTCGCGGTGTCAGTCAATTTCCTGTCCGCACCTGATCCCGGCCCGGTGCGCGTGGTCACGACCATGCGGAAGCGGGGTCGCCGGATCGGTCTGATGGATGTCGAGCTGGTTTCCTCCGACCGAGCCTGCGTGCACGCGGTGGTAACGCTCGGTGATCCCGAACACGATGCGGTGCCGCTCATGTCGGACAACCCGGTGACGTCGCTGATGAGTCCGGAGCCGCCGGCCGACGTCGGGCCCATCGGACCCGGCCATCCCGGCGCAGAGATCAATAACATTGCCCGGGGCGCGGTGATCCACCCCTTTGTGGTGGAGTCCGTCGCACCGGACCAGGCCCCAGTTTTCATGACCTGGGTTCGGCCCAGACAGGAGCCGGTCGACGAATTGTTCGCGCTCATGTGCAGCGACATTTCCTTGCCGGTGTCCTATGCCGTCGGCCGCCGCGGCTGGGCGCCCACCGTGCAACTCACCGCCTATCTACGTGGTCTGCCGGCAGACGGTTGGCTGCGGGTCGTCTGCACCGCTACTCAGATCGGACAGGACTGGTTCGACGAGGATCACACCGTTGTCGACAGCGCTGGGCGCATCATCGTGCAATCCCGGCAGCTGGCGCTGGTGCCGGGTCGGTAGGGTTTTCGGCCATGGCCAGAATCGCGATCATCGGTGGCGGCAATATGGGCGAGGCGCTGCTCGCCGGGTTGATCCGGGCCGGGCGTCCGGCTCGCGACCTGGTGCTGTCCGAGAAGGTCGCCGACCGCGCCGACTATCTGGCACAGACCTACTCGGTAAGGGTCGCACCGATGGCAGAGGCGGTGGCCAACGCCGCGTTCGTGATCGTCGCGGTCAAGCCTGCCGACGCCGAATCGGTGGTTACCGAGATCGCGACTGCGGCAGGCAAAGCCGAGAGTGATGCTGTCGAGCAGGTATTGGTCAGTGTCGTCGCGGGCGTCACGACTGCGTTCTACGAAGCGCACCTGCCAGCCGGGTACCCGGTGATCCGGGTCATGCCCAATGCGCCGGCTCTGGTCGGCGCCGGTATCACGGCGTTGGCCCGGGGTCGGTTTGCCACCTCGGCGCAGCTGTCAGAGGCGGCGGAATTGTTCTCCAGCGTCGGTGGGGTGCTGACGGTCGCCGAGGCGCAGATCGACGCGGTGACGGCCGTGTCGGGTTCGGGGCCGGCCTACTTCTTCCTCTTCCTCGAGGCGCTGATCGATGCCGCTGTCGCCAGCGGCCTGAGCCGCGCCGTGGCCACCGAATTGGCGGTGCAGACCATGGCGGGCTCGGTGGCGATGCTGGTGGAGCGCACAGAGAGCGGCGGCGTCGGTGCAACGGGCCGACCCGACACCACTGCCGCCGAGTTGCGCGCGATGGTCACGTCGCCCGGCGGTACAACTGCTGCTGGCCTGCGGGAACTGGAGCGCGGTGGGGTGCGTGCGGCCGTCGCCGCCGCCGTCGAAGCTGCAAAAACCCGCTCTGAGCAGCTCGGAATTACATCAGAGTAGTTCACGTCTTTTCAAACTATTTAGCCAACACCCGTCGCAGGAACCCCATTGGCCACGCTATTCTCCTCGTGTATGCGCGCGTGGAGCCAGCGGTGGGGAAGCCGCTGGAACGCCCGTGCCTGACGGAATGGGTAGTGATGACGTCTATGAACGGGAAGCCGGCGCGCGATGCCGGTGCGGCTGACGGCCAAGCGGTCACCAGAACGCAGTTCCTCACCGTCGCCGAGGTGGCCGCGCTGATGCGGGTCAGCAAGATGACGGTGTACCGCCTGGTGCACAACGGCGAGCTGCCTGCCGTGCGGGTCGGACGCTCGTTCCGGGTTCACGCCAAGGCCGTCCACGATTTGTTGGAGACGTCGTACTTCGACGCCGGCTAGTAGCGCCCCGCCCATCGGCGATTTGCCGGCCCGCCCGTGGCCAGTTTTCGTTCCCCCACCCACTTGGGTAAGGTAGCCGGGAAATAGACAGGCCCGATGTGAAGCGGGCGATTGGTACTTGAGGTAGCGGAGTTCATGGGTTCAGTCATCAAGAAGCGGCGCAAGCGCATGTCCAAGAAGAAGCATCGCAAGTTGCTGCGTCGAACCCGGGTCCAGCGCAGAAAACTCGGTAAGTAGCCGCTGGAGCGGCGCTGAGACGGTTACGCCGCTCTCTTCACCGCGCCAACGGTCGTATCGGCCGATAGGCTGTGGCAATGGATTACCCCAGGGTGGTTCTGGTCACCGGTGCCTGCAGATTCCTTGGCGGTTATCTCACTGCGCGGTTGGTGCAGAATCCGTCGATCGATCACGTCATTGCAGTTGATGCGATCGCCCCGAGCAAAGATTTGAAGCGACGGATGGGCCGGGCCGAGTTCGTCCGCGCCGACATCCGAAATCCGTTCATCGCCAAGGTGATCCGCAACAGCGATGTCGACACCGTGGTGCACGCGGCGGCCGCCTCGTATGTGCCGCGATCGGGAGGGCGTGCCACCCTCAAGGAACTCAATGTCATGGGCGCCATGCAGTTGTTTGCGGCATGCCAGAAGGCGCCGTCGGTGCGGCGGGTTGTGCTGAAGTCCACCTCAGAGGTCTATGGCTCGAATCCGCACGACCCGGTGGTTCACACGGAGGATGGCAGTAGCAGACGTCCGCCCCGGGAAGGCTTCGCCCGTGACAGCGTCGACATCGAGGGCTATGCGCGGGGGTTGGGCCGCCGCCGACCCGATATCGCGGTCACCATTCTGCGATTGGCCAACATGATCGGTCCGGCGATGGACACCGCCCTGGCGCGTTATCTGGCGGGTCCGGTGGTTCCCACGGTGTTCGGCCATGACGCTCGGCTGCAGTTGCTGCATGAGCAGGACGCCCTGGGCGCATTGGAACGTGCCACGATGGCCGGTCTGGCCGGAACATTCAACATTGGGGCCGCGGGCATCATCATGATGTCCCAGGCGATTCGCCGGGCCGGCCGGTTGGCGTTGCCACTGCCGACGTTCGGGGTCGGGGTGTTGGACTCGGTGCGCAAAGCGACGATGAATAGTGAGATAAATCGCGACCAGTTGGATTATTTCAGCTTCGGCCGCGCGATGGACACCACCCGCATGCGTACTGAATTGGGCTTCGAGCCGAGGTGGACGACCCTGGAGGCGTTCGATGACTTCGTTCGCGGCCGCGGCCTTACCCCGATCATCTCCCCGCAGTGGGTAAGCTCAGCGGAGGTCCGCATGCTCGCGGCGGCCCAGAGGTGGGGGAGGTGACGGACGTGGCCGGTGAATCGAAAGCCAAAGTTATTCCGCTGCATGGAAATTCGAGCCGCACCGGTGCGCGCGGATCGGAGCGCGTCACTGCGTCCAAACGGCATCCCTCGGCATTGCCGAAACCGCCGACCGGTACTGCGGAGGAAATTGAAGCGGTTATCCGTGAGTTCGAACAGCGGGGCGCGGAGGCATCAGAACCGGCGACCGGTGATCTCACCCAGCGGATTGCGGCGTTCGCCGACTTCTTCCGGAAGAGGTTGACCGGTGATTACAGCGTCGACGAATTTGGTTTCGATCCGCAGTACAACGACGCGGTCGTGCTGCCAGCACTGCGCTTCTTCTACGACAAGTGGTTCCGCGTTGAGGTCAGCGGTCTGGAGAACCTTCCGGACACCGGCGCGGGCCTGGTGGTCGCCAACCATGCGGGAACACTGCCTTTCGACGGGCCCATGTTGTCGGTCGCGGTGCGCGATCACCACCCGGCGCATCGCGATCTTCGCCTGCTGGCCGCCGACATCGTGTTCGATATGCCGGTCGTCGGCCCGGTCGCCCGGAAAGCCGGCCACACCATGGCCTGCACCGCCGATGCCAACCGACTGCTGGCCGGCGGCGAACTGACCGCGGTTTTCCCCGAGGGGTACAAGGGTCTGGGTAAGCCCTTTCGTGATCGCTACAAGCTGCAGCGCTTCGGCCGGGGCGGATTCGTCGCGGCGGCGCTGCGCGCCAAGGCGCCGATCATTCCGTGCTCGATCGTCGGCTCCGAGGAGATCTACCCCATGCTGGCCGATGTCAAGCTGCTGGCCCGGGTGCTCGGTGTGCCGTACTTCCCGATCACACCGCTGTTCCCGCTGGCGGGTCCGTTGGGTCTGGTGCCGCTGCCGTCGAAGTGGCATATCGCCTTCGGCGCGCCCATCGACACCTCCGACTACGACGAGACCGCCGCCGACGACCCGATGGTCACCTTCGAAATCACCGATCAGGTGCGCGAAACCATTCAGCAGACGTTGTTCACACTCCTGGGACGGCGACGCAACACGTTCCTCGGCTGATCAGCTGCTCGCCTGGCGGGCCTGCGCCCGCGCGGCGATCGCGGCGACCACGGCATCGTCCTGGGCGCCGGCGGCCTCGCCGATCATGGTCACGATCGTCGTCATCACCGGCTTGCCCTCGGCGTCGGTGACCTCGCTGCGCATCTCGCTGATCACGGTGCCGTGTGATTCCAGCACCGAATCCAGCCAGGAATCGAAATACAGTTTGTCGCCGGCGACGATCGGGCGGTGAAAGAGGATCTTCTGGTCGCGATGGATGACCCGGGACAGATTGATGCCGACATCGAACTGTTTGAAGATTTCCAACTGCACCTGTCGGCCGGCCACGGCGATGAAGGTCAGCGGCGCGACGACATTGGGATAACCGGCGGCCCTGGCCGCCTCCTCGCTGAAGTGCACTGGGTCATCGGATTGAACAGCCGCTGCATACTCGCGGATCTTCTCCCGGCCGACCAGGAAATAGTCGTGGTAGCGGTAGTGGGTTCCGATGATGTCGCTGGCGAATGACATTGCGGGAGCTTATCGCGTGCCGCTTTTCGCTCGCACTATTCGTGCTCGTGCCGGCGCGACACGGGACCCGATGCGGTCGGCCCGGCCCTCGCACTATTCGTGCTCGTGCCGGCGCGACACGGCCGCGGCGACGGCACCGCCGACCGCTCCCAATGCGATCGCCGATGGGACGCCGATCCGGGCTGCCTTGCGTGCGGTGCGGAAATCGCGGATTTCCCAACCCCGTTCGCGGGCCACCTCTCTGAGATCGGCATCCGGGTTGATCGCGACGGCGGTTCCCACCAGTGACAGCATCGGCACGTCGTTTATGCTGTCGGAATAGGCGGTACACCGTTTCAGATTGAGGCCCTCGCGGATTGCCAGCGCCCGAACCGCGTGTGCTTTGCCCAGCCCGTGCAGGATGTCGCCGACCAGGCGGCCGGTGAACACACCGTCGACCGATTCGGCGACGGTGCCCAGCGCTCCGGTCAGGCCCAGCCGCTCGGCGATGGTCGCCGCCAACTCAGACGGCGTGGCGGTGACCAGCCAGACCTGTTGCCCGGCATCGAGGTGCATCTGCACCAGGGCACGGGTACCGGGCCAGATCTTGTCGGCGATGATCTCGTCGTAGATCTCCGAGCCGAGTGCAGCCAACTCTTCGGTAGATCGGCCCTCGATGAAGGCCAGTGCCTTGCGGCGGCCCTCGGCGACGTCTTCGCTGTTTTCCTTGCCGGTCAGCTGGAACTTGGCCTGGGCGTAGATGAATTTCCACACCTCGCTATACCTGAAGTACTTGCGGGCGGCTAGGCCGCGACCGAAATGCACCAGCGATGATCCCTGCACCAGGGTGTTGTCGACGTCGAAGAAAGCGGCCGCAGTCAGGTCGGCGGGCGGCGGTGTGGGTACGCCGGGTGGTGTCTGCTCGTCACCAGAGTCACCCATGCCGCTCAGCCTATCCAGGGGATGGGACACTGGCTCCCGATGACTCGGGCACACGTCGAATTGCTCACCCGCGACGGCTGCAGCATCTGCCGCCGGGTGCATGACCGGTTGGCCGAATTGGCCGCCGAACTCGACTTCGAGTTGTCCAGCACGGACGTCGACGCCGCAGCCACCGCCGGCAACCCCGCCCTGCGGGCTGAGTTCGGTGACCGGCTACCGGTGGTGCTGCTCGACGGACGCGAGCACAGCTACTGGGATGTGGACGAGGCCCGCTTGCGGGCCGACCTGTTGAAGCACTAGCAGGCCCGCTTGCGGGCCGACCTGTTGAAGTCCTAGCGGCTCGCTTGCGGGCAGAACACAATTTGGTGACGCCACTGCGCAGCCGTTAACGTTGCAGGTAATTTCTCTCCCAGGTCGACGTTATCGGCCCGGAGCGGCATCGATAGCAGCGAGGGAGTGGGCCGGGTGATCGCGCAGTGAGCGTCCTGTTGTTCGGGGTGTCTCACCGCAGCGCTCCGGTCGCCATTCTGGAGCAACTCGCCGCCGATGAGGCCGATCAGGTCAAGCTCGTCGAACAGGTGCTGCAGTCGCCGTTGGTTACCGAGGCCATGATCTTGTCGACCTGCAATCGGGTCGAGGTCTACGCGGTCGTGGATGCATTCCACGGCGGTCTCTCGGCTATCGGTCAGGTGCTGGCCGATCACTCCGGGCTGTCGATGGGGGACCTGACCAAACACGCCTACGTGCGCTACAGCGAGGCCGCCGTCGAGCATCTTTTCGCGGTGACCAGCGGCCTGGACAGCGCGGTGATCGGCGAACAGCAGGTGCTCGGGCAGGTCCGCCGGGCCTATGCCGCGGCCGAGTCGAACCAGACCGTCGGCAGAATTCTGCACGACCTGGCCCAGCGTGCCCTTGCAGTCGGCAAGCGCGTGCACGCCGAGACCTCGATCGACGCCGCCGGCGCCAGCGTGGTGTCGGTTGCACTGCACGTCGCCGCCGAGCGGTTGTATCGGCCTGAGCTCGGCCCGTCCTACACCGCCCTTGCCGGTCGTACCGCAACCGTGATCGGTGCCGGGTCCATGGGCGCCCTGACTGCCGCGCACCTGGTCCGCCTCGGGGTCACCCACGTCACTATCGTCAACCGGTCGTTGCCCCGGGCGCAACGGTTGGCCCAGGTCATCGCGGCTCAGGGCGTCACCACACAGGCCATGACCCTCGATCAGCTGCCGGCCGCTCTGGCCACCGCCGATCTGGCGGTCAGCTGCACCGGTGCGGTTCGGCCGGTGGTCTCGCTGGCCGATGTGCACCATGCGCTGGCCTCAGGCGGTCGCGATGAGCTCGCCCGGCCGCTGGTGATCTGTGACCTCGGTATGCCGCGCGATATCGACCCGGCCGTGTCCGGATTGCCCGGTGTTTCGGTGATTGATATGGATCGAGTCCAGCGCGAGCCGTCGGCTCGGGCCGCCGCCGCCGATGCCGAGGCAGCTCGCCAGATTGTCGCAGCCGAGGTTGCTACATACCTGGCCAGCCAGCGGATGGCGGAGGTGACGCCCACGGTCACCGCACTGCGCCGCCGGGCCGCCGACGTGGTGGAGTCCGAGTTGTTGCGGCTGGACCATCGGTTGCCGGGTCTGGACGACGCCCAGCGTGACGAGGTGGGACGCGCGGTGCGGCGGGTGGTCGACAAGTTGTTGCATGCCCCTACCGTGCGGATCAAGCAACTCGCTGCGGCGCCGGGCGGCGATACCTACGCGGAGGCGCTTCGAGAGTTGTTCGAACTCGATCCGCAGGCCGTCGACGCCGTTGCCGCGGGTGAAATCACGCTGCCGGCAACGGAATCCGATATTGGCCGACCTGACGGCGCCGAGTAGGGCGTTTGGCAAGCAATGACGGTTCGGTAATCCGGATCGGTACCCGCGGCAGTCTGCTGGCCACCACACAGGCCGGCACTATCCGCGATCAACTCATCGAACTCGGTCATCGGGCCGAGTTGGTCATCATCGCAACCGACGGGGACCGTTCGGCGCAACCGGTCGCCGAAATCGGGGTGGGTGTGTTCACCGCGGCCCTACGCGAGGCGATAGCCGCCGGTCTGGTCGATATGGCCGTGCATTCCTACAAGGATTTGCCGACGGCCCCCGATGAACGCTTCGTCATCGCCGCGGTGCCGCGACGCGGTGATCCGCGGGACGCTTTGGTGGCCCGGGACGGCCTGGTGCTCGGGGAGTTGCCGGCCGGTTCGGTCATCGGCACCTCATCGGTCCGGCGGGCGGCGCAGCTTAGAGCACTGGGTCTGGGTTTGGAAATTCGCCCCCTACGAGGCAATCTGGACACCAGGTTAAACAGGGTAGGCAACGGTGATCTCGACGCCGTCGTGGTCGCTCGAGCGGGGTTGGCCCGCCTGGGGCGACTCGGTGACGTCACCGAGACGCTGGAGCCGGTACAGATGTTACCGGCACCAGCACAAGGGGCGCTCGCGGTGGAATGTCGCGCGGGCGACACCGGGCTGGTGGCGCTGTTGGCGGGGTTCGATGATCCCGACAGCCGCACCGCGGTCACGGCGGAGCGAACCCTGTTGGCCAAACTGGAGGCGGGTTGCTCCGCACCGGTGGGAGCGATCGCGGAGGTGGTCGAGTCCATCGATGAGGACGGCCACGTCTTCGAGGAGCTGTCGCTACGCGCCTGCGTGGCGGCGGTGGACGGATCCGACGTGATCCGTGCGTCCGGTATCGGTAACCCCGGCCGGCCCGCAGAGCTCGGGCTCTCGGTCGCCGCGGAGTTGTTCGAACTCGGCGCGCGCGAGGTCATGTCGATCGGACTGGCGTGATGAGCGTGGAGCGGGAGTGCAGATGACTGGTCACGGGAGCGGCCGTGGGCGCAAGCTCAAGCCGGGACGCATCACCTTCGTTGGTTCGGGACCGGGCGATCCCGGCCTGCTGACGACACGTGCGCGCACCGTCTTGAGCAATGCCACGTGCGTGTTCACCGATCCCGATGTGCCACCAGCCGTGCTGAACGTTGTCGGAACCGCTCTACCGCCCGCCGTGGGTCCGGCCCAGGCACCGAGCGCGACGACCGAGGATGCCGATCACACCGCCGCGGGTGTCGTTGCCGCCGGCCCGGACATTCGGCCCGCACTCGGTGAGCCGGCCGAAGTGGCCAGAATCCTGGTGGCCGAGGCCAAGGCGGGCGTCGACGTGGTTCGCCTGGTCGCTGGTGACCCGCTGTCGGTGGATTCGGTCATCACAGAGGTGAACGCTGTTTCTAAGACTCAGTTGGTCTTCGACATCGTGCCGGGCCTGCCCGCCACCGTCGCCGTGCCGACCTACGCCGGGTTGCCGCTGGGGTCCACCTACACCGTCGCCGATGTGCGCGGCGAGGTGGACTGGGCCGCACTGGCCGCAGCACCCGGCCCGCTGATCCTCACCGCGACGGTCTCGCACCTGGCCGAGGCGGCCCGCACCCTGATCGAGTTTGGGCTCTCGGATGCCACGCCGTGCGTGGTCACCGCCGACGGCACCAGTTGTGGCCAGCGCTCGGTCGAGTCGACCCTGCGCGGCCTGACTGATCGCACCGCGCCCGGAACCGGCGACCCGGGCGGCCCTCTGGTCGGCCCACTGGTGGTCACGATCGGCAAGACGGTGACCCACCGCACCAAACTCAATTGGTGGGAGAGTCGCGCCCTGTACGGCTGGACGGTGCTCGTGCCGCGCACCAAGGATCAGGCCGGGGAGATGAGTGACCGTCTGACCGCTCACGGTGCGCTACCGATCGAGGTGCCGACCATCGCCGTCGAGCCGCCGCGGAGTCCGGCCCAGATGGAACGTGCCGTCAAGGGTCTGGTCGACGGCCGGTTCCAGTGGGTGGTGTTCACCTCCACTAACGCGGTCCGCGCGGTGTGGGACAAGTTCGCCGAGTTCGGCCTGGACGCCCGGGCATTCTCCGGTGTGAAGATCGCCTGCGTCGGTGAGGCCACCGCCGATCGTGTCCGCGCGTTCGGTATCAGTCCCGAACTGGTGCCCTCCGGCGAGCAGTCCTCACTGGGCCTGCTTGACGAATTCCCGGACTACGACAGCATCTTCGATCCGGTCAACCGGGTGCTGCTGCCGCGTGCCGATATCGCCACTGAGACGTTGTCCGAGGGCCTGCGGGACCGTGGTTGGGAGATCGAGGACGTCACCGCCTACCGCACCGTGCGCGCGGCACCGCCGCCGGCTGACACTCGGGAGATGATCAAGACCGGCGGCTTCGACGCGGTCTGTTTCACCTCCTCCTCGACGGTGCGCAACCTGGTCGGCATCGCCGGCAAGCCGCACTCCCGAACCATCGTCGCGTGCATCGGCCCGAAGACGGCCGAGACCGCAGCTGAATTCGGACTGCGCGTCGACGTCCAGCCGGAGACTGCAGCCATCGGCCCCCTCGTCGATGCGCTCGCGGAGCATGCGGCCCGGTTGCGCGCCGAGGGCGCACTGCCGCCGCCGCGCAAGAAGAGCCGCCGCCGGTAGGACGAGCGGCTCCCGCCATGTCGTTCCCCAGGCAGCGTCCGCGTCGACTGCGGTCCAGTGCGGCCATGCGCCGTCTGGTGGCCGAAACCTCGCTGGAGCCAAGGCATTTGGTGCTGCCGATGTTCGTCGCCGACGGCATTGACGAGCCCCGGGCGATTTCCTCGATGCCCGGCGTCGTCCAGCACACCCGGGATTCGCTGCGCCGCGCCGCTGCCGACGCCGTTGCGGCCGGGGTCGGTGGGCTGATGATCTTCGGTGTGCCGAGAGTCGAGGACAGGGACTCCACCGGTTCGGTCGGCCTGCGCCCCGATGGCATTCTCAATCTTGCGCTGGGCGACTTGGCCGGCGACCTCGGCGATGCCACGGTGCTGATGGCCGACACCTGCCTCGACGAGTTCACCGACCACGGTCACTGCGGCATCGTCGACGACGCGGGCCGTGTCGATAATGACGCCACCAATTCCCAGTACATCAAACTCGCTGTTGCCCAAGCGAATTCAGGCGCACACGTCGTCGGACCCAGCGGCATGATGGACGGTCAGGTGGCTGCCATCCGGGACGGACTCGACGCTGCCGGACACGTAGATGTGGCGATCCTGGCCTATGCCGCCAAGTTTGCCTCGGCTTTCTACGGACCGTTCCGGGAAGCGGTGGCCTCCGGGCTGACCGGTAACCGGCGCACCTATCAGCAGGACACCGGTAATTCCCGGGAGGCGTTGCGCGAGATCGCCCTCGACGTCGACGAGGGCGCCGACATCGTGATGATCAAACCCGCGATGTCCTACCTCGATATCGTGCGCGCGGCCGCGGAAATCTCGCCCGTGCCGGTGGCGGCCTATCAGGTGTCCGGTGAGTACGCCATGATCGCTGCCGCGGCCGCGAACGGCTGGGTGGACGGCCGCGCGACGGTACTGGAGTCGCTGACCGGAATCCGTCGCGCGGGTGCCGATATCGTGCTGACCTACTGGGCCGTCGACGCGGCGGGATGGCTCTCGTGATTGCCCAGCCGCCGCCGACGGGCGCACCGCCCCGGCCCGCCGACGTCGACACCGGCTTCTGGCTGTGGCTCGCGGCCCTGCCGCTGATGGTGATCGGCCAGCTCGTCGATCTCTATGCCACCGCGAATTCCACCGGCACTTCCACAGGCGTCCTGGTTCTCAGTACGGCGTTCACCCTCGCCGTGGCTGCGGTCGTGCTGACGTTCCTGATTCTGCTGCGGTCGGGCTACCGATGGACCCGCACGCTGCTGACCGGAAGCGGGTTGGGGACGATTTTCTTCACCCTGACGAGCCTGTTCGGGGTGGCGCGTCCGCCGCTTCCGGCTGTGGTGTTCGCGGTCACCGGCATCATCGGCTCGGTGCTCATCGGTGGCGGTATCTACCTGATGCACCGCACTGACTCGCATCAATTCTTC
>Ga0304728_1001751_pt1 | contig 14821 bp, 25 predicted proteins | sample C_130625_MF_Meta_FD_190476 | JGI IMG/M metagenome (GOLD analysis project Ga0304728, IMG submission 190476) | Freshwater microbial communities from Lake Croche, Canada to study carbon cycling - C_130625_MF_MetaG (v2) (version 2) | ecosystem: Environmental > Aquatic > Freshwater > Lake | place... | reverse complement strand
GGCTGCTGAGCCTGTTATCGCTAAGCGCGTCCGTAAGACTAAGACTGCATCGGTCGCTCTTAGTGCCTCTAACGGTAGTGAGAAGGTCTCCACGGTTGACTCTATCGACGATGAGATGCCCGTGATGATTGTTGTTGGTGGTTAAGTAATGCAGTAAAAGAGATACTCTGAGAGGTTAGTAATGCTTCTCAGAGTATCTCTTTACGTGTAAACACTTCATATATACAAAAATGCTAACTGAAGACGATTCAAGGTATCGCGCTCAAGTGATGATCAACCGTGCTGTTAAGAATCTGACAGGTGGAGCAGTTGATCTGTCTGATTTGGCGGATACATTCAACCTCTGTGCGGGGCTGGATGAACTAGAGGAACTACTTGAACAAGAAGAAGGAACTACTCCCACTCAAGAACTGCTAGATGTCGCTCAAGACATCGCTGAACAATTGCTAGACGAAGAGGGCTTCTCTGCAGTGCGTGGAGAGTTCAAGAAGCACCGGTGAAGGAACACTGATACAATAAGATATGAAAAAATGAACCACAACACCAAGAAAGTTCCCTTCGACATCTACTTGTCAGCAACGGCAGCCACCCCGGCAAAACTGGTGGAAACCATCGAAGTTGAGGTCTATGAAAACTTCGGCGAGGAGTTCGTCACCGCAGAGTCCTCTGAGCTCATCGAACGCACGCGCGCTCACCACTCTGAGTGGGAACACTGATACAATTAGGAGCAATGAAGATGATCAAACAAGCTACAAAGAAAGAAGTCGAAGTCGTTCGCAACGTTGGTGACAATGTGATCATTCAGACGAGCCAGTTTGATGGTCGTACAACTGAGCTCGTGTATACTGAGATGACGGTCGTGAAGGTCAACCGACAGACGCTGGACCTGGCTGACGCTGCCGGTAATGTCGTTCGCTTCGATGAACGTCGTGATGGCGAGATTGTGACCGTTCAGGATGTTCTGAACCGCTCAGGACATCGCTCAATGAGCCACTGCAGCTGCCGCTGATCACTCTAAGGAACACTGATACAATTTGGTATGCACTGGAAGACCAAAGAGAAGATCAATCGCGTCATCAATGAGAAGCTTGAAGCATGCCCTCGTAATAAGTCAGTGTGGGACATGCTGACAGAAGAAGAGCGCGAGGTTTATAACGAGCGCTGCGGTACACCAGACCGCACCTACTCGACTGACTGGCTGATGAAAGACCGCTGAAGGAACTTTAGTATAATAATCTCGTAAGGCAAACCACTACTGATTATGACCGAAACTGAACAACGCGCAGCTGAACTAATTGCTAGCATTTCATATGAACTTAAAGCAGCTGAGGAAAAAGCAGCTGCAGCAGAAGATGCCTTGCGTGACATTGCTCTCTTCCTCAGCTGTGGTGGCTACAATGATGTCGGCTTGGTTGAATTTGATCCTGCTGCATACGCTAAGAAGATCAAAGAGACCATCACTCAACAGTTGAGACGCTGCGTTGAATCAACGCTGGGACGCTGAAGACTTCTGGTCAAAGGAACTCCAATACAATCTGAGTATGCACGGTACGTATTTAGGAAACTGCACAGACAGTGACATCATTGAAACACTATTTGGATCTGTCTCTGAATTCGCTCGACTGGTAGAGGAGCATGGTGACAGCTTCATCTTCGGTGATGTTCGAGTTGAGTATGATGACGATACTGACATCCATTCATTCTACACTCAGAACCACTAAGGAACACTGATACAATCTGATTATGCCTGAACATAACTACGCTCGTGAAGCTGGACACCTTACTGGTACTCTGAGTACTCTGGCTTACACTCTGGTCTCTAAAGGACTGGTCAAGCACGATGACTACAATATGGTCAAACAGATCTGTGAGGACGCTATCAAAGCCGCTAAGGAGCGCGCTAACGATTGATAGCATAACACACACACGCGATGTGCATGTGTAGGTGGCCCTACCGGAACATAGCAGTGATACCGATACTGCTAATAGCCTTAACGCTAAGAGGTTTGACATTTGGTCTGTAACGTCCTGTTACAAAATAGAACAAATAGGAGAGCGTAAGGGCTCCCAGGAGCATCCGTGCGGGTTCGGGAGGTTGGATGCTCCTGGGAGAGATCGGGAGCTACGACGTGGAAGCGTTCGAGAATGTAATAGCTCTAGGATTGTAAACTAAGGTAAGAAGCGCCATGTCCAAATTTTTTGCGCAAATCTCTGAGATTTCCATTAAAGGGTTTCCTCGAGATTGCCAAAATAAAGGGTCCTCTGTGACATCTGAAAGGGTCGCTGGTGTATTCTGATTCTCTGAAAAATTTTTTTTGCGAATTTTTATATAGTTCTTATAAAGGAACTCTAGTAATATCTGTAATATAATTTTGGTTTTATAAATAACTTTATGCGTTATAAACTCTATGCCATTAACCAGGTTGTCTCTAATCAATCTGATCGATCGTGGTATTATAATTTTAGGTATATACATTTGTCAACTATTCCGGACGTTCAGGAGCTTACTGATCTGCTAGCAAAAACGAGTTTCAAATCTCAACACGACTCAAAGTACGATATATATGTGTCAGTTGTGTTAAATATTAAAACTGTTTATGTAATCATACCTGACTCATCACCTTTCTTTAATCTTGATCTGATATTTAGAAGTAGTAATGAACGGCCTGACTCACCTGCAACACCAGTTAAACAAGTAGTTTCTTACGGTCAATGGATACCATTTCATTCCAGTGTCCTCGCGAAGCTCTCAAACCTTGATAAAATAGCATCATCAGTTTTTGATGTAGCAAATACACTAGCCACACCCATACTCAGATCTAAATAAGCATATGAGATATCTTGTAATAAATATAGACAGCGAATATTCCGAGTTCGTTACTACTCGGAAACAGCCAGCTCATTCAATCTACTATGTACTGGAAGATTCTTCGTGTTGTGGTAGCTTGGATGAAGCTATTAAACGAGTTAACATACACGCTGATTATGAATTGTCGATGCATACTGATCCAATTATTTTAAAGCACAAAACTCTCAAGGGTGTGTATGGTGCATTGGGGTATTGGTCTGAGTATTATTATGGGAGTGATTCTACTCACAAACAAAATGCTCCTTCGCTAGATAAGCAATACATCATTAACCTAATCATAGAAGAAACGTCTCCTTGGTTTAATTGCGCGCCAAGTGATGATACACCGCTGGGAGAAATATTAAACGACCATAGTATACACCAGATTGATAAGTCCGTATATGATGCTTACATCAAGCATGTTGAAAGGATATTGCTTAATAAAAATAATTATAATAAAAACTCACCGGGTATATAAGTAAAAAATGCGCTATAAAAAATACTACCTCAAGCCACAGATACACTTAATAGTTACGACGTGGAGACCAGAAGGAATCGAATTCATCGAAGACCCCATAGATACGTATACAAACGGTTATCTCAGTAGCGGATACATGGCCGTCGTTTATGAACCAAAGAACGACATTTATATTATCTTCAATCATAAAAGTATGCATAGCACACTGCTCATACCAGAGACATCAAAATATTTCAATTTTGATTTTATACAGCAAAAGATGTCACCTATAACACATCTTGCTCAGAATGCTAAAGATAGAGAAATGATGTTGTTTAATTTAAGAGAAATTGATCAGAGATTATCTCATATCGCAAATAAAGTACTTGCTACAGTAAAATAAATAACAGCATGAGATTTAACTTATATAGAGCATTTAATTTAAATGATAAGAACTCTCGATATCTTGATTCTATTGCGTGGATAAATACGAAAGCAAGTATACCAATATCTCTAGAAGAACACTGTGATTATTATCCTGAGCTAGATGTATGGATGACAAAATCTACAAGCACTGACAACGTTATTATTGCAGCTCCTGAGACATCACCATATTTTAATTTAATGTTTTTAAAGCTGAGATATGCTGGTAGTATACCTAGTTGGATCTCGGTCCGAGGTGACGATAGTGATATCGCGTGCCATAATATAATAAGAAATACTTGGAAAACCTTTTATAGACACCGTCACGCAAATGAGAATTAAATACGTATCTAGTGGAGAAGAACACGGGGCAATGTCTTGGATAGATGTATATCCAGATACATCTACGGCTGAGATGAGTATTGATTATTATATGGAGGAGTACTACGATGAGGTACTTGAAAAGTATAATAATAATTATAGAATACTGTTTGCGTCTAATGGTGTTAACGGTGCATATTCTGTTTATATGCAGCTTACTAACACAGATGCGAAACCAGCGCTATCCCGGATAATGTTTGTTGGTTATATTCTAATTGAGTCTTCACCTTACTTTAATGTATTTGATTTAACAGAAGAACCATATGCTCTTAATGTTGATAACAATGTACTTATTAAATATTTTTATCAACGAACCCCACCACCATTTTTAAGAACCCTCAGACGGCTAGATAGCAATACACAAGTATATAATGAAATTCCTTTAACGACTTAACATTCTAACATATGATATCATTCAAAAAATACTTCCTTAAAGAGGGTATTGTTACTGGCCTTGCTGGTTCACAGCTTGGTATGAACAATACATCTAATATTCCCGGGACAGCACCTTATGGCTTTTGGGTCGATAAGTCTGGTAACTGGATTGATGTGCCACGATTAGGTCACCTCGGTGCTGCACAGAACATAATTAAGACTGCATATCAATACAAGAAAGATAAAGATATTGACATATCTCCAACTGATTCTTCCTTATACCAGGCCGGTATAAGTGGATACGGCTGGCCTTATAGAGAATTAGAGAACCACGGATTCATGCACGTTGTAATTACAGAATCTGTAATATTTTACAAACCGGGTGCAGCGGGTGTTACCCCATCTCAGCGAAAATTTTTATCACATATAACCGATACATATGGAAGACCAGCTGAAATTGATACAGAGCTGATTTAAACTTGTATCAACTTCAAAAGCTGCTTAGCGTATAGCTGTCTTTTATCAGCGTTTGGTTTTCCAGCCTTCTCATACTTTTTCAAGAATATATCAGCTGCTTCACCTATTGATGAGGCTGCATTTATTTGAGCTTTAACTCTCATATACTCTGGTACTGTATTGAGCTCGTGTAGCATAAACTCAATTTGAGTGTCAAGATCAGTCCAATCCGTGCCACGGTCTGCTGCAAATGCTTTTAAGTTAACACTATCTTTATCAAATCGACCACCAGCTTCCCATTGAGCAATTCCTCGACCAGGACCAGTTGGTCGTTGCTCATATCTTGGATCTACTGCAGGTGTTGCTTCTGCCATTAGATTCGCAATGATACCAATTGCACCAATATGCGTTATACCGCCTTTACGCAATCTATTATAGATATACTGTTTACGCGATACAGGCTTATCTTTAACTTGAGGAGTCTCTTTGGTGTATGTTTTATTAGGACGAACAAGTACAGGCTTGTTTTCTTCTGACTGTTTGATTTTTTGCTTTACCTGCTGTACTTCGCGAGCTTGCTCTGGTGTGGACTCCTGCTCAAGTTTATTAAGTGCTTGAATCTTCTGTTCGATAGGTTCAGGTCTCTTCTTTAACTGATCAAGCATATAATCAGTACCTTTCATAGTGGCGCCGACTGATAGTAAGGTCATTAAAATCTCCTTTACACCTTCATCGAACTGTTGAGTCATATCATTGTTATTTATGAGTCGCTTTTAACTTTGTATGATTCTAACTCATCCTTAGTTATATGGAACTTACACTTACCATATTGGAAGTACACCTTATCACCTTCATATCTATTGATTGTGATATAACCGTCGCTATAACCGCAGTTTAAATTTTTGAGTGTGTCAATAAATGTTGAATTGATATAAACTTTATCTTTCATATACTTATTTATAATACTAAATGAATGAAAATATACTTAAATCATTGATTTTTTTATTTTTATTATAAAATAGTGTATGGAAGTAAAGTTAGTTGATAGTATGGGCTCTGATCTATCTGTTGTTAATGCTGCGAGAGTATCATTTGATAAGGTTTCGGAGTGGGATAGTAATACTCAGTTAAAGCAAAGTGATGAGCGACTTATTGCATTTTTGGCTAGAGAAAATCACTGGACGCCATTTGGTCACGCGTCAATCTCTATTCATGTTAAAGCTCCTATCTTTGTTGCTCGTCAGCTTGGTAAGCATCAAGTCGGACTTGTTTGGAATGAGGTGTCTCGTAGATATGTTGACTCAGCGCCAGAGTTTTATTATCCAGCGAATTGGAGAGCTCGTAATGCTGATAAGAAGCAAGGCTCACACGAAGATGTATTTGTTGAAACAATAGAGATGCAGAATAAATTTTGCCGTGATATAAACGGTGATTTGTTTCCAGCAGAAAGTATTACAGTTCAAAATCTAGTTCAACGGACTGTAAGTGGTTGCATTAATACATATCAATTACTACTAGATGCAGGTGTGTGTCCTGAGCAAGCTCGAATTGTATTACCACAGAACATGATGACAGAGTGGTATTGGAGTGGGTCTCTAATAGCGTTTGCTAGAGTTTGTAATCTACGTCTAAAGAAAGATACACAGGAGGAAACGCGAGCTATTGCTGAACAAATAGATGAGATAGCTTCTGCTCTATTCCCTATTAGCTGGAAGCATCTTAAGAAGGTCTAATTACTTGTAGTATAGCTCTCTTTCAACGAGACGGTATCTTTTATCTGAATGCCATACTTCGTCGGTTTCAGGTGTATAGATTCCGTCTTTTGTGTATATAGGCTTACCCTTTTCCAGAGAGAGAATAGAAGGTTGATAGATGTTCAGCTCGTCTTTTTTCTTCCAGAAGTTCTGCCCGCAAGACGTCAGCCCTATCGTTGCTACTATTAGTGCCAGTTGAACGTAGTTTTTCAATTTCATTGATTAAATCTTTTTGCCTTGTTCTAGATTTCTCCATTATATCGTAATAAAATGCCTTACTCTTTAACTCTAAGAAAGCAGTTAAAGCGAGTAAGGCATTTTTGATTAAGCCTATAATGTCCATTATTTACCTTTGTCTTTTGCCTTGCCAATATTAAGAGCAAGGAAATCAACTAAAGCATAGACCTTTGCAAGTGCAGATCCTGCTTTCGGGGTTGGTGTAACTGCAGCAATAGCTGATGCTAAAGCGATAACAGCTGTAACGACACCGAAATAAGGATTAGATTGTAGTAATTGAATTAATGTATCCATAGCAATAATATTTAGTCTTAGATTAAATATTTACATGAAATTTGAAGATAGAGACGATGTAGTACGTAAGGTTCAAAAGGCTTTAGGTGTGGTTGTTGATGGCATCGACGGTAAAAGTACATGGACTGCTATTGTAAAGGCTTTAAATATAGAAACTATACCTACACCAATACCAGTAGAATCTACACCTTCGAGTAGTTCAACTGTTTCTGATAAAGCATTCAAGTTAATATTAGATTATGAAGTTGGTGGTGGTGAATCATATTATAACAAAGCACTTAAGAGACCTTGTTGGCCAGGTGGCGCATCTGGTATAACTATTGGTATTGGATACGACTTAGGATTTAATAACTTAGATCAATTTACAAGTGACTGGAAATATCAATTAACATCTGATCAGTTTGATAGATTGAAAGTACACCTAGGTAAGATGAGTACTACTGCAAAGGGTGTTGTATCTTCTGTTCGAGATATAGAAGTGCCATGGACTACTGCTCTAACTGTCTTTAAGAAGTCTACACTACCACGCTTCATTAAAGAAACTCTCAGAGCGTTTCCAGGTGCCGATAAGCTTCACCCAGATGCTTTTGGAGCGCTAGTATCACTTGTGTTCAACCGTGGCGCGTCAGTATCTGGCAGCTCTCGGGTTGAAATGCTCAACATACGCAATTTAATTAGTTCAAAAAACTACAAAGCTATTGCAAATGAAATACAAAGCATGAAGAGATTGTGGGTTGGAAAAGGTTTAGATGGTTTACTAAAAAGACGTGATGAAGAAGCATCTTTAGTTGAATCATGCGCTTAATTAAATAAGTATATTATATGTTAAAGCGTTTATCAGAAACTAGTGTGCAGTTGTGTGGTAAGGGTAAATGTTGCCCGATCATTACTAAGCTTGAGAATGGTAGCTATGAAGTTTTGGATGACTACGGCAATAAAATCATCGTCAAGAAAGAAGAACTTGAGATGGTATCTGATGCTGTAAAATCTCTCGATGCTCCATCTGAAGGTAAGTTAATCTGTGGTTAATATGACAAGTTTGATCTTCTACACTTTATCATGTATAGGTCTTTGCTTTATATTGAAGTATGGATCTATTCTCGCGTTTATTAGAGATAGATTGACAAAATATAAGTACTTCCAGGAATTGTTCTCCTGCTCATTATGCTTAGGCTTCTGGGCAGGCGCTTTTGTAAGTCTTTATACAAATTACCCAACATTACTTTTTGCTACCTATGGAGCTGCAGTATGTTGGGTTAGCGACTTTTTGTTAGACTATATTATAAACTTAAGTAAGTAATTATAGCTTACTAACAAATTCAAGGAATGACAGAAGCTGAGATGAAGCATATGTCATTCCTTTTTCTTCAGCGTCTGCTATAAGATGTTGAATTTTATCTACAACTGCACTCTTTGGTATTAGTACTTCGTCTTCATCTTCACCAATACTGAAAGGAGTAGACGATACAGTATAGGTTCTTACGCCTTGACCAGGTGTTGCTCCTGGCAATTCACCTTTCCTATAAGACACTTGACTTTGCTGAATAGGTATTGACTTAATAGGAAAGTTTGTAGTATCTCCTCCATAATTTTCATACACGCTTTGTAATTCTCTAAAACTATTCATTGATATTATTTATACGTAGTATAGACTAAAGCCATGCAGAAGAAATTTGTTAGTTATGAGTATGCAAGCTTTATCGTCGATTTACTTGCGCAGAGAGTAAATGTGAACTGTGACCAAATTATTGGTATTGGTAGAGGCGGACTTATACCAGCAACAATGCTAGCTTATAAGATTAACAAGAAGGTTATATCTCTTGGTATCAATACATTTGACGGCTCTATAAGAGAAGATGCACATTACATATATCAAATGCCAGAACTTATAACAGGTAACAAGTATCTGGTGATAGACGACATATGTGACTCAGGTAATACGTTCAAAATCTTCCGTGATAAGTTCAAAGACTCGAAATGTACGTTTGAATTCGCTTCTCTATTTGTCAAAGATAATAGTGCGAAGCTCGTTGATCATTATGGTATATCCATCTCTAACGATATATGGGTTTCTTTTCCTTGGGAAATCAATTAAAGTATTGAATCTCAATTATATTATCGTATAATAAAGTTATGGATAGATCTTTAGTCTGTAAAATAACAGGTAAAAAATACATATTTGCATTAGAATATTACGAAAAGCGGGTGGAAGAATACGGTGATATAAACAATCTTCGTAAATTTTTTGTAACAAAAAAGGCAAAATCTCTAATTGAGCGTGGCTATAGTGCGCAAGAGATAAGGAACTTGTTGACAGTTACAGCCAAAGAATTACAACCTGATGATTCTCAAGAGATTAAAGATATTATATCATATCATAAACTCAAAGTTAATGCAAATTCTAAACGAACTTCCTCTAACTTTGCTACTCATAAATCTGATCCAGACGTATCGGCTTTCATAAATAATATAAAGAAACAATCTCTATGACAAAAAAACTTATAGCACAGCTAGGGTCAAATAACACTGTTAAGGTATTTGATGTAACATCTGGACAATTACACAGAGTCATTAACATTGATGGAGAAATTACATCTCCACCTACATGTTATGATAATGAAATGTGTGTTACTGCTAAACGAGCAGGTGGAACTTCGATATATTATTATAACCTCGCTTCTGGAAGCCTTAAACGCGTACAATCCGCCTAACATATGATTATCGAACCAGCATCAGCTGCCTGTAATATCTTTACTGAGCAGATTAGTAGAAAACCAGACAGATATCCTTGGACTGAGCAATTTATTGAAGCTATGCATAACGGCTTCTGGACTGATAAAGAGTTCTCTTTCAAGACAGATGTACAACAATTTAAGGTTGACTTAACAGATCAAGAAAGAGAAATCATAATACGAACTCTATCTGCTATTGGTCAAATTGAAGTTGCAGTTAAAACTTTCTGGGCTAAATTAGGTGAAAACCTACCTCATCCCTCTTTACAGGATCTTGGCTATGTAATGGCTAATACTGAAGTTATACATAACAATGCGTATGAAAGACTTCTTAAAGTTCTTGACATGGAGGATATCTTTGAAGAGAATCTTAAGCTTGAGTGGATTCAAGGTAGAGTTAAATATCTCCGTAAATATACACGTAAGTTTTACAAGGACTCAAAGAAGCAATACCTATATGCTTTGATTCTATTCACCCTCTTTGTTGAGAATGTTTCGCTGTTTAGTCAGTTCTATATTATTAACTGGTTTGCAAGATTTAAGAATGTTCTTAAGGATACAGATCAGCAAGTTAAGTATACACGCAACGAAGAAAATATACATGCTCTTGTTGGTATTAAGATTATCAATACTATCAGAGAGGAATTGCCTGAGTTGTTTGATGATGAGTTAGAAGAACGTATTGCACATGAAGCTGAAGAAGCTTTTAAAGCAGAGGCAAAGATAGTGGATTGGATGATTAATGGTATTCAAGAGCCTCAGTTATCTGCTCCTATTGTAAAGGAATTCATTAAAAATAGAATTAATGAATCTCTCAAACAAATTAATTTTAAACCTGTTTTTGAGATTGATAAAGAGCTTATCGAGTCTACTATTTGGTTCTCAGAAGAGCTTTTAGGTAATAATATGGCAGATTTTTTCCATACAAGGCCCACTGAGTACTCAAAGAAGAATCAATCATTTACTGAAGACGATCTATTTTAATCATGACAAAGTATAAATGGCTTAATAAGGATTCGAGAAAATTTCTCGAAAGAGGTTATCTAGAAAAAGGCGAGACACCTGAACAGCGCATTCTAGATATTAGTAAGAGAGCGGAGGTACTATTAGGCATTACAGGTTTCGCTGAGAAGTTTGAAGATTATATGAGTAGAGGTTTCTACTCATTGTCTTCTCCTATTTGGTCTAATTTCGGTCGTAGTAGAGGTCTTCCAATCTCTTGCTTTGGTTCATTTATACCTGATGACATGGAGAAGATCCTTTACAAGATCGGCGAGATTGGTACTATGTCTAAAGTAGGTGGAGGTACTTCAGCTTACTTTGGCGCAGTTAGAGGTCGTGGCGCTCCTATTTCTTCAGGTGGAAACGCTACTGGTGTTCATCATCAGCTAACCGTATTTGATTCCTTAATCAATTATGTATCGCAAGGTAATGTCCGTAGAGGTTCATTTGCTGCATATCTACCGATTGATCACCCTGATGTTGAAGAGTTTCTTAAGATTCGTGGTGAAGGTAACGCTATTCAAGACTTGTCTATTGGTGTTACTGTTACAGATGATTGGATGAAGTCTATGATTACTGGTGATACCTCTAAGCGTAAGCTTTGGGCTAATGTTATTAAGAAGCGTTTCGAGTCTGGTTACCCTTATATATTTTTTACAGATACTGCAAACAATAACGCGCCACAGGTATACAAAGATAAGAATCTTAAAATTAATGCATCAAACTTGTGCACAGAGATCTTCTTATCTACATCTGATGATGAGTCATTTGTGTGTGACCTTTCGTCTATCAACCTTGAATTGTGGGATGATATAAAGACAACTGACGCTGTTGAAACGCTTATCTACTTCCTTGATGCGGTTATGTCTGAGTTTATTGAAAAGACAGAAGGTGTTAAGTTTATGGAAGCTCCTCGTAAGTTCGCCGTTAATCAGAGAGCTCTTGGACTTGGTGTTCTTGGATGGCATTCATTACTTCAATCGAAATTAATTCCGTTTGAATCATTTGATGCGCAGCTTCTTAATGTCGAGATATTCAAGACTATTAGAGCTCGCTGCGAAGAAGCGACTAAATCTCTTGCTACTCTATTAGGTGAACCCCCACTACTTGAAGGTTACGGTAAGCGTAATACTACGCTTATAGCTATTGCTCCTACAACTTCAAGTTCATTTATTTTAGGTCAGGTATCTCCTTCTATTGAGCCACTCAACAGTAACTACTTCGTTAAGGATCTCGCAAAGGGTAAGTTTACTTTCAAGAATCCATATCTTGGGCAGCTACTTGACGAAAAAGGTAAGAATGATCAAGAGACATGGACGAACATTCTACAGTATGGCGGATCTGTTCAGCAGCTAAAATTCCTAACTGATAATGAGCGTAATGTCTTTAAGACGTTTGGTGAAATTTCTCAAAAAGAAATTATTATCCAAGCTGCACAAAGACAGAAGTGGATTGATCAAGGTCAGTCTCTAAATCTAATGATACCACCAGCAGCTAAGCCAAAAGATGTAAATGAGCTGTTAATCTTTGCTTGGGAGCAAGGTATTAAATCTCTATACTATCAGAGATCAGCGAACCCTTCACAAGAATTAGCTAGGTCTATACTTACGTGTGCAAGTTGTGAAGCATAAATAATTGTATGAGTTTAGACTTTAGTTACCTTATTGAGAGAATGTGCTTGCTTGAAAGCGGTTATGTTTTCGATCCTGCTAACAAAAAAACAGATCTCGAACTTTCAAATAAAGCGATTAAAATTCTCAAAAAGAATCATGATTTAGTTGCGAGCTTTAAAAAGCCTGGAAATTTCGGTTTCCAGGCTCTTCACCGTAAAAACCCTTATGGTAACATTTCCTATAATTTAGGTAATACTGTAAGTTATGCTGTTAGAGGTATTGGTGTGAGAAATCCTAGAACGAAAAAATACATTCTAAACTGGATTGGTTCGCATGAAGAGTACAATAAAATAAAAAATCAAGATTAATTTATGAAATGGAAATATAGAATGTCAGACGATAGTGAATCAGATGCTAGTCAAACTCTTCAACCTATTTTAATTAACAATACGAATAATATTGGTGGTGCATCTATTAGGGTTGTTGAGAATACTATATTCTTTTACAGTGATGTTACTGAGCAATCAGCTCTTGAATTAAATCACGCTTTATATGAGCTTGATTCTAAGCTAACAACTACTTATAACTTTCTTGGACCTGCCTTTACGCCTCACATTAAATTGAGAATTAATTCTTATGGAGGTTCTCTATTTGCAGGTCTAGCTATTCTCGATACTATCCGCGGACTTCGATCTGAAGTTCATACGTATGTTGATGGTGCCGCTGCCTCAGCTGCGACCATTATTTCGGTAGCCGGGAATAAGCGTTATATCGGAAAGAATTCGCTAATGCTCATCCATCAGCTATCTACTGGTAACTACGGTAAATATTCTGAGCTCGAAGATGATATGGAAAATAATAAGAGGCTTATGAAATCCATTAAAGATATCTACAAGCAGTACACAAAGGTACCAATGAAGCAGATAGATGAGATTCTCAAGCACGACCTCTGGTTTGATTCAGCTAAGTGTCTTGAACTTGGATTAGTAGATAACATTCTCTAAATTATTTACGAGCATGTATTTGCTTTAACGCGCTGACAGGTGTTAACGGTTTGTTGATACCTTCAGCCGCTGCTATGCCTCTCATATCATTATTAGTAGTAGTCAGCCTTAGCGGTATATTATTAAAGTGGTGTGAGTGACTATATGTTTTTACTGTATTAGGAGTATCTACACTATACACAATACCATCCTGCACATATCCGATTATTTGATCTGGTACAAGTTCTCCATAAACTGTTGTGTCCATTGTTTCTTGTACTTCAGTTGGAGCTGTTATGTGGTTGACATATAACTCACCATCGATTAAAGTACCACCACCGACTATAAGGTTATTTAGAACACCAAATGAACCGTAAGCGTAGATCTGTCTAGTTGATCTCAATTGTATTTTAGGGGAAAATATGTCTATATGTTCAGAGCTACCTACAACTACACCAGCGCTACCACTAATGTTAACCTCAGTAGCGCCTATCTTTACTATTGAAGCTCCGATAGTAAGTCCTCCGGATGTTTTGAGCTGAATACCACCTGAACCAACAATAAGGTTGTATTTGTTGCTTACAGTTAGATTATAGTTACCACCGACAAAGTTAGAGCTATTATCAACCTCTTCTACATGCGGTACATAATCATTATGGTTAAATACTCCATTCTGACTAACACCAACTTCTGTAGGTTGAGATCTTCCGTATGTATCAACTCTAATAGATGCGTAGTCGTTTAAAGCTCCACCAATTACTTGTACTTTGTTACGCTTAATATATTCAACTTCATCTCCACCAGCTCCGAAGTTTTGTTCTAGTGTAGTCAACTGATCTTGAATGCTGACAATATCGTTGACTAGATTAGTCTTGTTGGTGTTTGCTACCCAATTACCATCCTGTGTTGCTGATGAAAATTCTGGACCAAATAATATTACCCCAGGCGCATTTGAACCACTACTACCAAAAGCAGTTGATATATCTGTTACAGTTGGAGAAGTACTTACTGCAGGATAAGTGGAATCTTTACGTATAACAGTCGAGAAAGAAGTTACTTCATTGACTTCTGATTTAACATCAGGTACTTTTGAGTACCCGTAGAATGTATTATTTAACTCCAATCTCGTTTGCTTAAGATCTGGATTGCTAGCACGGGTACCACTTCTTGTAGTTTCAATAACGCTAGTATTTGGGTAAGGGTAACTTAGACCACCACGATTTATCCAAAATTGTGCATTCTTATTAGCAATTGGTCTATAAATTT
>Ga0304728_1001746_pt1 | contig 14858 bp, 16 predicted proteins | sample C_130625_MF_Meta_FD_190476 | JGI IMG/M metagenome (GOLD analysis project Ga0304728, IMG submission 190476) | Freshwater microbial communities from Lake Croche, Canada to study carbon cycling - C_130625_MF_MetaG (v2) (version 2) | ecosystem: Environmental > Aquatic > Freshwater > Lake | place... | reverse complement strand
AATCCAAGATCGCTTATAATTTTAAAAATATCGCCCATGTTCGCTCCATACTAGTGTATAGGTATTTAATGATATAGTGTTGATGAAAATAGTAGCAGTTAATTAATAAGCCTATTATCATGGTTTATACTGAGCAAAGAGATAAATAAAACTAAGTAGAAACCATGACCTGGATCTATTTTTATAAGGAAAACACAAAATGTTAATTAAATTTATTAAAAGCATCTTAAGTACCGGTAAACCCGTTGGTATGGAAGAATTTATTGCAAAACAACAACCTACTAGCGTAGCTGATATCGAATTTTGGGCTCGCGAATATGATTATATGAAAAAACACCACAATCAATACGGAGCATGGAAATGAAAACTTTAAAAAACTTATTTGAAAGTTGGATTGAAGCAAGAAGTGCATATATTAAAGCGAGATTCGAACGTGGATTTTTTATATACTAATTGGTGGCCAGTTACTGACGAAGAGTGGGCTGAATTAAATCACTCTAAAAAATTTAGATAGTTGATTATAAATACACTTATTAGAAAGGTGTTTTATGACTACAAAATTTTCACATGTTAAAGGATCGGAAGTAGAGTTTAAGGGTGGCGGATTACGTGACTTTTTCCTTTATAAAGATCTTGGCGTAGCAGATGCAACACACGGGCGTGTGCTTGCTCATATTACCAAAGCCAACTTACCCCCAGAAGGTTCGGGAGGTACAGGCTGGCACATTCACGTGGCTGAGTTCCAAATCGTTTATATGTTAAAGGGTTGGGCTAAGTTTATGTACGAGGATAAAATACATCTAGTCGAAGCGGGCGACTGTGTACAGCAACGTCCGGGCATTGTACACTATTTGTATGACTATAGCCCAGACATGGAGTATTTGGAAATTATTACTCCCGCTGATTATGGAACAGAACCTGCTGAAGGTCCTTGCGCTATTCCAGATCCTACACCTTGGCCGACAGCTAAAGATTAAAATGAAATTAATATACATTCACGGTGCCAGTGCTACTAGTGAAAGTTTTAATTTTATTAGAAGTAAAATAGGCGGAGATGATTTGGCTGTTGACTACGACAGTGGAGATGGTTTTAGAAATAACCTTGCCAGTATACAGGAACAGCTAAGCCAATTCAAAGATATCTTTTTTATAGCGCACAGCTTAGGCGGAGTATATTCTTTACATCTAGCTGATCTAATGCCCGATCAAGTGTTAGGTGCAGTTACTTTAAGCACTCCCTATGGTGGTGCTGAAGTTGCTGATGTTGCCAAATACTTTTTACCTTATAGCCGATTGATGAAAGACATAGGTCCAAACAGTTGGGTAATGCAACAGGTAAACAAAATCAAACTACAACACCCTTGGTGTAACATAGTATCTACCCGAGGTCAAAGCCCTTGGATTGTATCTCCAAATGACGGAGTTGTTACAATTAGTAGTCAGCGTAGTCGAGAAGATATGGAATTAATTGAAGTCGAATACAATCATTATGAAGTAGTATTAAGTAATCAAATTGTCAATTTAATAAAAGAACGTATTGATTTTCACAAATAAAAAGCCCTGAGAATCCCCAGGGCTAGGCTATGCCTTTATGTTTTTATTATTTGTTTTTTGATGTAGTTTGATTAACAAAACTATACATTCTTTCTGCTGTTTCTAAAACTTTTTCAAGTCCTGGAAACTCTGGCATACCTACTGTGGTAATTAACTTGCCAGTCTTTGGATCTTTGGCAGTGCTCATTTCCCAACCTTGGAATTTAGAATGAAATTCTTCAGTAACTAGGCCTTTGGCCATATCGAGAATGTCTGTCCTTATTTCATATCCGTTCTTGTTGAACTTTACTTCTGGCATTGCTGGTAATTTAAATTCTTCTTTTGACATAATAATCTCCTTGTGTGTTGATGTCTGTGTAAGCAGTAACTTTACTGCCTAAGTATTTATTATATAGATATATTTTAAAAATGTAAATAGATTTGATAAATTAATCTTATTTTTCTTTTTCAAATTCAGCAACATACTGTTCTGTATAGTATATATTTTTCTTTCCTATCGGTTTAAAATTTTTATAAATTTCTGGCCATTCGCCGGTTCCTCTAGAAATCCAATCATATAACGACTTATTATATTCATTAAATGTTGTCCATACTTTTTTGTAATGATGTGTTTCTTTTATTATTATCGGAAGTACATGATTTCCGATATAAAATTTTGATCTATATCTTGGATTAACGTACATTCTAGTCAATACTAGTGCAACATCGGGGTCTAGGTCATATTCATTCCATCCACACGATGAAATAAATTCTCCCGATTGTTCTAGTATAAAGTACTTGCCGCGACCGTGTTTGTATCTTCCCTGTTCTAATATATAAAATAAATTGCCAGGTTCGTTGGAGAATTCTGGGTGATAATTTTTGATTATATTTAAATCTTGAATATTACTTAACGATTTTTTTAAAAAATCTATAATCTTAACATTAGAAATGTCGTGTATTTCGTGTATTATCATTAAACTGATCCGTGATCGATTTTATTTAATTGGGAGAATCCCCAGGATCTCTCATTACAACCGTTACAATTGCCGCATCGTCCTATATCGTATATACAACTGTGAGATATTTCAAAAAGATATTCTTGTTTAAACTGTAATACTAAATCAATAATATGACTTTTATTTAAATTCATAAATGGAGTTTTAAATTTAGGACCTTCTTTGGTAAGAATCGGTTGCCAACCAACCATATGTATATCTAATGTTTGAATAACTCCTACGTATGCGATATCTGCTAAATTTCCATTATGTAATACACTTTGTACTCCGGATTTAACCTGCTGATCCTCAGCTAACTGCACGTTTCCTACTACGGTTAATTCTTGTTCAGGTTTACCAAATAATTGATTTATGTAATTTATAATAGGTTTTGCATAATGTTTTGAACCTTCTTTTCTTAAAAGAGTAAATGGAATTATTTTATGAGTATTTGATTCAGCGTTTAATTTCATTAAAAGATAATAAAGCAATGCACTGTCAATTCCTCCGCTGACAAATACACCTACCCTAGGTTGATTTGTTCCTGGCAAATTTATAGTTAATACTCTACGATCTTGGTTAGGTCCGCACTCGATATACATTCATATATTTAATATTAAAAAGAGTAAAGGGTAAAATTTATGCTACCAAATAGATAATTGGGTGATACTAATTATGTTTAAATACACTAAAGGATCAAAATGACTAGGAATTTATTAATTGTACTGAGAACTTGTACTACCGTACATATGGTTAACGACCTCGGCCGGGGGAGGTATATAAAAGTCCCTAAACATGAAATAGTAAATGTATGCACTAGCAGTTTAGTCGATTCTATAAATCAAGTAAAAGATCATACAATAAAACTAATTGTATTAGATGATCACAGTACTCCAGAAGCTGTAGCCGATATTAAAAAAATTATCTCTCGGTGCCGGTTTCCTGTGGAATTTATTTCGGTAGAGGACGGCACCGGAAACGGACATACTATGCGACGTGTGTATGAACAGGTTGAAAAACACACAACGGATCTTTGGTATCATGTTGAGGACGACTACTTACATCAACCAACAGCTATCCAAGATATGTTGGATACTGTAAATTACTTAGAAACCGATATTCAAGGAAGAATGATGGCAATTTTTCCGCATGATGATGTTTTTAGATATCGGGGTCATGTACCTCCGAGCATAGTTGTATTAGGCCCTTATAGACATTATAAAACAGTACACTGTACTACATTTACCTGTTTAGCCACCAAAGCAATCTATGACAAGTATCGACAGCATTTTCGAGACTTAATTTTATTAGCTGAACACGGATTTGGAAATATAGAAGCACAAAGTATTAACCAAGTTTGGAATCAACCCGATGTATTATTGTTCAACCCAATTCCCGGATTGGCATTTCACATAACAGACGAAGTTGGAAAAGATCCGTATATTGATATTATGGCTGTATGGAACGGCATTCCTAAACTGTGGTTAGACAATTATTAACTTACTGTTTTACAATCTCAGCTTCAGCAAATTTGTACATTCGACGAAGTATTTGTTGATAACGGGGATCTTGTGTTTTTTTAGGAAAGTACTCGGATATTTTAAATGCAGTTAATATCTGCTTTATTACTGGTTGCACAGTTTGTAGTGTATAATTTTGATCTTGTATTTTTTTAGACAAGGCATGGGCGGCTTGTTCCAATCTAGCATTTATTTCAATTGGAGACGATTCATAGTCGCCCGAACTGCCGGGTTGTCTATACTGGGGTCTAGTGTCTCCGCTGTAAGTTCGACCCTTTGCTTTAATATCATCTAAGCTGTGTGTAAGTTCATGCACTAAATTAGTTTCTATTTTATCCCAAAGACTTATTTTTAAAAATTCAATGTTGATTTCAATTGTACTATATTTGTCACCGTGTCGATATTTTCCGCCAATTTCTGGACCACCTATATCCGCAAACATAATTCTAGTAGACATTAGTTTCTGTATGTTAGGATCTTTAGAATTAAAAGTAATAAAATTATCAATAGGGTCTGGCACTATTGTATCAAACTCTTCGGGATTCTGTTTTATAAATGCAGTTAGTTTAGCGGCAATAGAATGTACGGCTTGACTATCTTCTACAGTTTCTAAAATTAATTCTCTAATTTTCATTTGCTTTTGTTACCGGTGTTTTCTTTACGAATCTTTGGTACTTGGACTGTTTTAGGATCTATTTTAGATAATAATTTTCCAGAAACATTTATTTGTTTTAGCGGATTGTCTAATGAAGAAATTGCGTATGTATCTCCCGTACGAATTATTTTTCGTACTTGAAAAAATTGCCGAGGATACCACTCGTGTGTTACAATATCTCCGGGATGTAATAGATGATCTTTTACATTTTTAAAATAGTAACTTTCCTTTGCAACTCCTAAATTAGTTTGATTGTCTCCGTACGGTTCTCCTACAAGATCAGTATTTAAAATTTTAAGAGCATACTGTAGTGCGGCTGAGGATCCTTGAGATTTTTTAATTTCGTTATATTTTGATTTTAATTCGGGATGTTCAGAAAAGAATTTAAAAAGTTCCATTACTCCTAAGTTTCCCGGATATGCCGCTTCAACTTGTGTAGTATCTCCACTAGGACCAACTTGTATCGCAGAGAATTTTACTTCAGGATATTCGGCTTGTAATTTTTTAAAAACACGTAAGTTATTACCGGAATCATCGTACAGTGTAGCAGATGAGTACTTGCCTGTATCTAACCATTTTCTAACGAACTCAGCTTTTTTCTCTGCTGGACTAGCGGCTCCTTCTATATTGCCGGCTCGATATAAGTGTACATCTTTATTAATATCTATTCCGTATGATTTAAAAAAATCTGCAATAATATGCTGTTTATCAAAATCTGCTCTTGCAGTAAGCATACAAACTGTATTACCACCGGCTAAATCTTTTTTTAATTTTGCAATCATATTTTCAATCGGCCGACTTTCTTGAGCAAACTTTTCTGCATTGCGAAATTCGCCGAAGTCAAACTCTTCACCGGGCTGTAGCTGATAATTATTAAATTCTTGATTGGTTAACTTACGAATAGACTGTCCATTTTTTCTAACTTCGATCTGAGCGGTGGTATGAAATAGAGTATCATCTATATCGTATATAATTAGATTTTTACTAAATTCACTGAATCTCATTTGCTTTCTGCTATAATAGGTCGGCTGTTGAGATACTCTGGATATTTTTTATTAAAGTGTCTCATTACTATGCCAGCACGAGCATGTGCTTCGTTTTCTTCGGATGATCCTGTTTCACCGCTGGAAGCATCTAATCTATGGTCAACACCTTGTTTATAGTGGCATAACTCATGTGCAACAGTTCTTAGAATATCGTTAGGATGTCTGTTGGCCAAGGCTACATATAATGTTTTGGCGCCGTTATCAAATTTGCCAAACGTAGGTTGATCCGAATCATTTATAGTCTTTTCAAATTTCATTTTTGGCAAGCTATCTAATTCTAGATAATGCATACATAGGGGAAGAAATTTTTTAAACATTTCTACAAAGTCTTTTGAGGAAGTATCGGTGGTAAATTCTCTGGATCTCATGATGTAATATTTACCACTTTTAGGACCTCAGGGCACGACTCCTTTGGTCCAGGGCAGTAATCGCCCACATCCGTAAAGATTAACGGTCCTAAGGATGTTCTTTAATGATCTGCGTAGGGCAAGTTAGGTCTATCTTGGGTATGATTTTCTGGGTATACTTTATACTTGTGTACCCATTCATACCCATTCCATGTAAATTGCATTCCGTCGACGTTGTAGCTATCTCCGGTATTAAGACCTTTAATCGGCAAATCACTTAATTTCATAATAATATCACTGTCCTAAGTTAAACTTCATTCCCGTAGCTTGTTCCACCGCAGACACGGGTACTTGATAATTTGGCCAACTGGTTGCTGGAACAATTGGTGCATTAGGCATCAAATATGCTTGCACCTTACGACTATTCTTTTCAATAATAATTTTATACAAACGTGTTGGGATTCCTAAACCATTGCCTACAACAGGATGATCTTGATCAAAGATGCCACCAGAGATAATATAGAAATCTGTTCCTGGTTGCATAGCCCATTGTCGTTCGGCTGTTTCTAATAGACGCCATCCACCTCTATTGTTATTTGCATTTTGAGCAACCATATTTGATAAGTTAAAACTCTCCGTCATAATAGCATCACTTTGTGTATTATTACCAGCCGGAGCCATATGTCCGCGATCGTGTGTTTTACCTACTGTAGCATAGTCAGCTAGACTAGCCGAACATTCTGGAGTAACTGCGGCGTCTGGGTGAAAGTTATCCTTACGCTTTGCTGGACCGGTCATTGCGGCTACAGTTAAATGCTCAAATACTGCTATCGGAGCTTTAACTGAACAACGATGAATCACTGCATAATTCATGTGACAAATCTCTTGATCGCCCGGTTGTGCTCGGTACTCGGGCGTACCATTAGCAGTAAACTGCGGGCATTGTTGATTGATTTGTGCTTGAGCAAACACCGGTAATAAAACAAATACTACTAGTAATAATTTTTTCATACAACTTCCTTATCAGTTAAGTACTAATATTTAGTACATTTAAGGAAAATAAATTACTTGACTCTTTGAATTTGTAAATTTGCGCCGGGAATTATTGGACGAGCAGGATTGGATTGGGAAGCTTTGCTTTGTATAGATACTGCTGTATTATCAGTTTGCCACATGATTTGATAATGGCTATTTTGTGCTACTGAATCTAATATTGTCGAAAATGCTACAGAAATATTACTAGGATTACTACCACTAGTTCTTGCTGGCACTGTAAACTCCACACCCGAATATTCTACATCTGAGTTATTTTTTCTTAACCATACAGTAACATCGGTTTGAATATTACTACTGTTAGAAAATTGTATTGAGCAGTTTAAAAAATAAGTACCGGATTCGTAAAATACTATGTCGTTATTGTCTAAAACTATGCTACCATCAGTTGATCTTGTAGCAGTAAACACTAACTGATATGATTCGGTAACGCTAGAAGCTGATTGTGCATTTGTTGTATAAAAACTAGCATAATTTTCTGAATTAGTTAAAACAACACTGGGTTTATTTTTTATGTATGAAGCGTTAGCTGGATCAATTTGACTCCAGTCTGATTGTGATTGAGATTGAGTTACTGCCGACGTTTGAACTGTCCCGTCAGAAAAAGTAATTCCGCCTTGATTTAATTTTAATCCAGGAACTATTACAGTACCATTACCATTTGGGATTATAGATATATCAGAATCGGCGGTTTTGCCCACAATATTGTGATCTGTAAATTTTAAATTACCCAAAGGTAACCACGAAACCGAAACGTGATTGTCAGAATCTGTCATTTTTTCCTTAATGTATAGTACTTTTTATTTATCTATACTTTAGTATTTTGTTTATTAACAATTTTAATTACTGAAAAATACAATAAATAATTATACTTTAAAGAGTTAAATCATGACACTAGCATCATCCGGATATATCAGCCTTGGAGGAGATTCTCCTCCAGATCGTAATGTTAATTTAGAACTGGGAAATTCTGCATCAGCCGCTGTTGTCTTTCCCAACGACACCATTAGAACCTTAACAGGTGTCGCCGGCGGTCCTCTAGTATTACCAGATAGTTTTTGGAGTACGTCTATTATTCCAACTGATGGATTTAGAACACCTGCACGGATGAATGGTTCAACTACTCGTGCTTATATGCTTTCAGTTACCTATAGCGGTGGTCGTTTTGTAGCAGTTGGGTATGGCGGCGATAGTAATTATCCCTTATACGCAACCAGCAGCGACGGAAACACTTGGACTACACCTGCACTGATGAATGGTTCAACTGCTAGTACTTTTATGACTTCAGTTACCTCGGGCGGTAGTCGTTTTGTGGCAGTTGGATATAATATCGGGGGTTATTATCCCGTATACGCAACCAGCACTGATGGAAGCACTTGGACCACCCCTGCACCAATGAATGGTTCAACAGCTATTGTTGTTCCTGGGCGAATTTCAGTTACCTATGGCGGTGGTCGTTTTGTAGCAGTTGGGAATACAGTATATGCAACCAGCACCGATGGAAGTACTTGGACTACACCTGCACGGATATTGGATTCTATGAATTCGGTTACTTATGGCAGTAGCAAGTTTGTAGCAGTTGGTCAGGTTAATAACGGGCCCCCCTTGTACACAATCAGCACCGATGGAAGTACTTGGACTACACCTAACACAATGAATGGTTACACCGGTTATGCTATGATGGAGTCAATTACTTATGGCGGTGGTCGTTTCGTAGCAGTCGGTTACACCGGCGGTTACACCAGTACTGAAAAGCATCCCCTATACGCAACCAGCAACGACGGAAAAACTTGGACAACACCTGCACGGATGAATGGGTCAACTACTTATGCCGCTATGCATTCAGTCACATACGACGGTAGTACGTTTGTAGCAGTTGGATATGACATAAGTTTTTCTCCACTATACGCAACCAGCAACGACGGAAACACTTGGACAACACCTGCACGGATGAATGGGTCAACTACTTATGCCGCTATGCAGTCAGTTACCTCGGGCCGGGGTCGTTTTGTAGCAGTTGGATATGACGCTAGTGGTTATCCCGTATACAGTACGACAGCATTTACTGTAAACTTTTCAGGTGGTTTTGGAGTTAATCTTTACGATACTGCTGTTGCAGCCGGTTGGGATACTCAAGGTGCATTGACATTTAATGTTACCGGTCCTATAGGTGGGGTAGTTTCTAACAGTACCTCTACCCCACATACCAGTGCATTAATTGTTGATCGTAATTATCCTAACGGAGTTACAATAGTAGTAAGCACAGGTACTTACATAATAGGAGCCGGCGGATCAGGCGAAACGCATAGAGATGCTTATCAAGCAACAGGAGAACTTTATAATTATCCAGGCTATATAAATCAGCCTGTATATAAATTTAACTTAATCCCGGGTACAACTCAAAAAAATGGCGGGCATGCTATCGAGACCAGTTTGTCTACAGGTCATATCTATATACAAAATTATGGAACGATCGGAGGAGGAGGAGGAGGCGGCGGTTCAGGTGCTGGCCACGGTCAGGGTGGCGTAGGGGGCATTGGAAAAGTTATTAGTCCACGCATCGATGCAGTGGCAGAAACAGGAAAACAAGGTGCAGGATTTCCTGGTTACAGTTTATATAATGGACAAGGCGGTGCTGGTGCAGGAGTAACCGGTTCAGTTGGAACTAATACAAATGGTTTTATCGGATATGGCGGCAGTGGCGGTGGCTTGGGTGCTAACGGCGGTAATGGTGCTAGTGGTGGGGGATATAACGGCATAGACGGATTAGGACACAGTTATAGCTTGGTCGGTAGCGGATGTAATCAACCCGGCGGAACAGCAGGAGATGCGATTGTAACCACAAGTACAAGTATCAGTCGAGTAGTGTCAATTTTTTCAACTGGTACTATTTATGGCCCTAAAGTTGTAGGCGGATTTACTGCACCTACACAAATAGGAGTAACTACGGGTACTAATCTTATATCAGTAGCGTATGGTGGGGGCAAATTTGTTGCGGTCGGCTTTGATGGGTCTGCTTATCCTATGTGTTCTACAAGCACTAACGGAATCAGCTGGAGTCAACCCCTTTCACTAGGAATTACCAAAATATATCTACGCTCAGTAATTTACGCTAATAATAAATTTGTTGCAGTAGGTTATGCTCCTGTAAGTTTTGGTCCTATGTATGCTACCAGCACTGACGGAATCACCTGGAGTACAGGGAAGATGAATAATTCAAATACAACGGCATATATGTCATCAGTAACTTATGGCGGAGGTAAATTTGTTGCAGTTGGATATAACAGTACCAGTTCCCCTATGTATGCTACAAGTACCGACGGAAGTACTTGGACTACCCCTGCAACTATAGGTAATACTGTAGGTTTTATGAACATAACATCAGTGACCTATGGTGGAGGTAAATTTGTTGCAGTTGGGTATAATAGTTCTTTTATCGGTATGTGTGCTACTAGCACTGACGGAAGTACTTGGACCGATCCTGTGACTATTGAAAGTTCTATGTACATGCAATCAGTAACTTATAGTGGTGGTAAATTTGTTGCAGTTGGATATACTCCTACAGCGTTGACCCCTATGTACGCTACCAGTACCGACGGAAACACTTGGAGTAAAGGAGTGATGAATAACTCAACCAGTCGAGTGTTACTAACATCGGTAACATTTGGTAAAGGCAGATTTATAGCAATAGGAAATTACTTTAGTTCCCCATCTCAGCGAGCTGGTACAGGATTTTCTGTAAGCGACAATGGATTTAATTGGAGTGAACCAATGATACTTAATACTAACGGTTATATAAATTCTATTACCTATAGTGGCTCTAAATTTGTAGGGGTTGGATATATTCAAACAGGTACAACTATATATTCTGCATCTACCGTCGCTGATGCTTGAAATTAATCTAGTGAGCAGTTGCTAATGCAACAATAGCAATATAAGTTAGTGCATGAAGAAACTGATCTAATCCCAATAACCACCAAAACTCTTCGTGTGTAGTTGGGCCTAACTTTAATTTAGAATTGATTTGCATTTTAGCCCAGTCGATGTGATAGTGAATAAACATATCGGCTAATGCAAGATATACTGCGGCTATCGGAGCATATCCAAACAAACACAAAAGTGTGCCAACACCGTGAAATCCAGAATGTAGTAGACCACCGGGATGGCCGTATGTTCCTTTATTACTCCATTGATACCGAGTTTGTAAAGGAAAATCTATAATAAAATGTTTTATAAAAAGAAATAAAATTAACCAAAGTTCGATTGTCATAGCATAAATTATACAGGAAAACAGTTATCCTGTCAATCTGTATAATTTATTTTCTTTTTAATTCTTGAATCTGAGCGTTTAGATCTTTGATAGCTTCGATTAACACCGCAACAATATTACCGTAAGAAACACTTAACATGCCATTGGCATTTTCAAGAACTACTTCTGGTAATATTTGTTGTATTTCTTGAGCAACTACTCCGATATTAGGTATACCGTTCATATCAAAACTAACACCGCGCATAGCTAAAACTTTATCTAAACCGTTTGTAATATTTTCTATATTGTTCTTTAATCTAGAATCCGAATATGCAGTGATATTTCCTAAACAAATTACATTTGTTCCGTCAAATATTAAGTTTGCACTACCAGTAGAAATATTACTAGCATCTTTATAAATTATCTGATTAGCACTACCGGCCACTGGGCCTGTAGGTCCTTGAGCACCATTAGCACCATTGGCACCAGCAGGTCCTTGGGGTCCTTGGGGTCCATTAGCACCGGCAGGTCCATTAGCACCATTAGCACCATTAGCACCAGCAGGTCCTTGAGGTCCTTGAGCACCAGCAGGTCCTTGAGGTCCTTGAGCACCAGCAGGTCCATTAGCACCGTTAGCACCATTAGCACCAGCAGGTCCTTGAGGTCCTTGAGCACCAGCAGGTCCATTAGCACCATTAGCACCATTAGCACCAGCAGGTCCTTGAGGTCCTTGAGGTCCATTAGCACCATTAGCACCATTAGCACCAGCAGGTCCTTGAACTCCTTGAGGTCCATTAGCACCATTAGCACCATTGGTACCAGCAGGTCCTTGGGGTCCTTGAACTCCTTGAGGTCCATTAGCACCATTAGCACCAGCAGGTCCTTGAGGTCCATTAGTACCGGCAATTCCAGCAATACTAAAGTTCCAATTACTATATGTTCCGGATCCATTAACAGTATCAATAGATATGCTCATACTACTGTTACCAATACCAGTAACTATTCCTTCAATAAACTTAGAATAATTGCCAATTGAATTAACAGTTGCTCGAACTCTCGATCCTACTACGTAAGCCGAGTTAATCGGAGGATTATTAAAATTTAAAAATGTAATTGTAGTATTATTTTGAATAGTAACAGTATAGGTGCTAGACAATCCACCATATCCATATCCTACTGGACCTTGCGGTCCTGCTGGTCCGACTATTTTTCCAGCATTATGCCATGTATTATTTGACCCCCAATACCATAAATTTCCGGTATCAATAGTTATATAAGCTTCATCTAGGTTAGCACTCGGTGGAAGAACATTGAAACTACTGATAGAACCTAAAATAGTTAAACTTACACCTTGCAATCCTTGATCACCTTTTGGACCTTGGGGACCTTGAACTCCCCGGGGGCCTTGAGGACCAGTGTTACCGATATCACCTTTTAGACCTTGAGGACCAGTGTTGCCAATCGGTCCTTGTGGTCCTTGTGGTCCTTGAACTCCATTAGCACCGGTTGGACCTTGTAGTCCTTGAACTCCATTAGCACCAGCAGGTCCTTGTGGTCCTTGAACTCCTGCACCCGACGGACCGCTTGGGCCACCGCGCGGACCAGTTGGCCCAATAACATACCCTGCACTAAAAATTGTATTATCACTATAATGCAGTGTTAACACACCGAGATCAACAGAAGCTGATTTTATTTGAACACCTGTTGGGCCTTGTGGTCCTGTGACTCCATTAGCACCGGTTGGACCTTGGGGACCTTGAACTCCCCGGGGACCTTGAGGACCAGTTCCTTGTGGTCCTTGAGGACCGATAGCTCCTTGGGGACCAGAAACTCCCTGTGGTCCTTGAGGACCGATATCTCCTTGTGGTCCTTGAGGACCGATATCTCCTTGTGGTCCTTGAGGACCGGTGTAACCAATATCTCCTTGTGGTCCTTGGGGACCGATATCTCCTTGAGGTCCTTGAGGACCGGTGTAACCAATATCTCCTTGTGGTCCTTGGGGACCGATAGCTCCTTGAGGTCCTTGAGGACCGGAAACCCCTTGAGGTCCTTGAACTCCTTTTGGTCCGGATGGTCCTTGAACTCCTTGAGGACCAGAAACTCCTTGAACTCCCTGAGGACCGGAAACTCCTTGGGGACCTTGAACTCCTTTTGGTCCGGATGGTCCTTGAACTCCTTGAGGACCGGATAGTCCTTGGGGTCCTTGAGGACCAGTGTCACCGATATCTCCTTGAACTCCCTGTGGGCCTTGAACTCCTCGAGGGCCAGAAACTCCCTGGGGTCCTTGTGGACCATGAATACCGGATGGTCCTTGAACTCCTTGAACGCCTTGTGGACCGGGATTTCCTTGAGACCCTGCATCTCCGCTTGGTCCGGTTGGGCCAATAACGTATCCTGCACTAACAATCGTATGATTATTATAACGAAGTGTCAACACACCAAGATCAACCGAAGCTGACTCTATTTGAATACCTGTCGGACCTTGGGGACCTTGGGGACCGACTACACCGGTTGGTCCGGCATTACCGCTCGGACCTTGAGGACCTATATTACCTATTGGACCTTGAGGCCCTATATTACCTTGCGGACCTGTTGGACCTGTTGGACCAACAACACGGCCTGCAATTACTATTGTATTATTGCTATAGTTTAATTGTAAATTTCCATCAACTAGACTGGCTGTTTGTATTTGAACGCCAGTAGGACCTTGCGGTCCAATATTTCCTTGCGGTCCCTGTACTCCTTGGGGACCTCTAATGCCGGCTGGCCCTACTATACCACTTGGGCCAGTAGGGCCTTGTGGTCCTACTCCTGTAAGATTTAAAGATTCTAAATAGGCAAAATCCTGATTAATTATAGTAAATGCAGTTTGTATACTATCCCCATCCCCTGCATTGGGGCCGCTTCCGGTGTTTACGTATTGAATTGGCATATTTTTCGTTTAAATCCTGTAAATTTCAAAAATCAGCTTAATCTTATAATTGATGCTGAATTATTATATGATATTTAGTTATATTTTATTCAAATATTCTTTTACTAATAATATTAATTTTACTCTCAATAAATATCATTAGATGTCTACTTTACTATTAAACTCCGATGCTAGCCCTGTTTCTATACTGCCACTAAGTATATTAAGTTGGCAAGATTCTATACGGTATTTAATTACTGAAAAAGCCGCAGTTTTAGAATGGTACGAGGATCGAATTGTGCGATCTGAGCATTGGGAAACTCGCATTCCGGCAGTTATGATGCTGAATACCTTTCAAAAACGGAAAAATATAATAAGATTTAGCAAACAAAATGTGTTTTTAAGAGATATGTATCAGTGTCAGTATTGTAATGATACTGTTGATAAAAAAACTGCTACGTTGGATCATGTTTTGCCAATTAGTCACGGTGGTGGTACAGATTGGCTTAATTGCACAACTGCTTGCGCTTCTTGTAATAGTCGTAA
>Ga0304728_1001742_pt1 | contig 14876 bp, 10 predicted proteins | sample C_130625_MF_Meta_FD_190476 | JGI IMG/M metagenome (GOLD analysis project Ga0304728, IMG submission 190476) | Freshwater microbial communities from Lake Croche, Canada to study carbon cycling - C_130625_MF_MetaG (v2) (version 2) | ecosystem: Environmental > Aquatic > Freshwater > Lake | place... | reverse complement strand
CGTTGACTTGCTTTCGGTAGGCAGTGACGGTGTCTGCCGATAATTGTTTTTTTTCAGTGGCATCAGGATTGGGATAGCGCCGTAAGCTTTCATGGTGCAAGACATCCAATGCTTCTAAATAGTCGTGGCATAACCTTGCTTGACGTTGTTGATTGGTCGACCCCCACCTGTCCCAATGGCATATATTCAGAACAGTATGGTTAAACCAGTTGCGATTGCGGTACGCCACTGGCTCCTTGAGCAGGATGTCACCCAGGTAAATGACGGGGAAAAAGGCATTTTCGATCTTGCTATCCCAAAGTGAATGGCATATTTTTTGGGGCTGGAAAAATAGGCCCGTCAGAACAAAGCCGTTATCTGCATACTTCATGGCCGACGTGATCGAGGGTTGTAGCATTCGATCGTCGGGAAATTCTTGACAGACAATGCAAAAAAGACTTCCGTCTTCCAGATAGGAATAGCGTGGTACGAACAGAGCAGCGGCGGCAAAGCTGCCATTGGCCTGACGCAGAGCTAGCAACTCAGATGCAATGTCGCCGATGACATTGGGATGGAGTCCGTCATCATCGGTGAGAACGCTGCAGAAATCAGCCTTGCATGTTGCAATCAGCGATTGAATATTTGCCGACATCCCAAGGTTAGTTTTATTTTTATTTCGGGTTACAATTTCCGGAAGATGTTTGGTGCGACTGTAGAATTCTTCATCACTCAAGCCGGGACTTGCATCGTCCTGTAGACGTATGCCCACGGAAACATTGGCGGGAAGCAGTTCAAGTTGATCTAAAATAGATTGAGTGGCGACGATGGCACTATCTAAACGACAGTAGGTGGGAATCAGAAACTCAAGACTGAGGCTAGATGAGTTGTTCATAGCTGATTGCGAAGGGATTTTGGGGAAAAGCGGGTTGTGGATTATGACGAAAGCTATGGCCGCATCTTGATTTTCTGCTTGATGGCCTTCAGGGTGTGAAAAATTTCCAGTTTCAATTTTTCAGTCTTGTTAAGGGGCTTTTGGTAGAGAGTTGTAAAAAGTTGCCGATCGGCTTGCCAGTTGCGCAGCACCAGGCTTGGATGGATTAATTCGCCTAGATCATTGCTCTTTAACTGGGCGAAAGGATCGGTTTCGTCTAGACAATGGGTGCCATCGGCTCCGAAGCCGATGTTGCTGACCAAGTTTTGATTGGGAATGGCGGAAAGTCCCCCATTGGCAAAGCAGAGATAGTTCCATTGATAATCCCAGGTCACGGGATAGTTTTGTTCGGTTAGGCGATCCCAGATTCGGGTCCAAAACTCCAGTTCATCCTGACCTTCGAAAGCATTGGTGAGCAGGCCACTACGGCGAACATCGGACCAAGCCATCATTTCCGGATCGTAGGCTTGCCAGCAACGCCTCCAAGTGGCCCAACCCCAGGTTGTGGTATATCCGCCAAAAAAGTAGCTTCCATCTCCAAACCACTGATCATCAAGAAAGTTGTTGCCACTGATCTGCCATACACGGGTATCGTCTCGGTAGCGTTCCAGAAGCGAACGACAATAGGAATAGAAAGAATCATGGGGGAGGCAATCTTCTTCAAGAATGATTCCTTCCGTAACGTTTTCGAAAAACCAGCCAATGGCATTGCTAGGGCCGTACTTGCAGCCTTGGTTCCTATCGCTGTAACGTCGATGAACTTGACAGGGCCAATCAATCGCTGCTTCTACGGCTTCCCTGGTCATTTGTACCTGCCCTGCCTCTCCTTCATGGCCTTCTCTCGGGCCGTCACCTGCCAGATAAAGTTGGCTAGGGGCAAGGCGACGCAGCGATTCGATGACCTGGGTGACCGCTTTGGGTCTCCGCCAGAAGATCAGCAGGATGGGTGTTTCGAACACGCCTTCTTGATCCCTGTTGGAAATCACGTCCATGGGCTTCGCAAAGGTGGTGAACAGACGATGAGCCTACTGGCCATTGCGTTAATGAGAATGAACTGCTTTCTGAGTACAGCTTCATGTTAGACTACTAAAAAGTTTTTGGGCAACTATTGGTTTGATCGCATGGGCCACTCAAGCGAAGATCCTGCCGCCACTCGATTGACATCCCAGGCAGATCTTCGCTCCTGCGTTGTCGTTGTTCCCCTCCATACGCTTCAGCTTGATCCTATAGAGGTTTCGGCTCTTGTCCATGCCCTGCATAAGCTCAGTGATTATGAGTTTGTGCTGTTACACAAGCACTCTATCTCGTCGGCAGCTTTGTTGGATCGTTTGGGAAAAAGCGCTTGTTCCAGAAATAGTAAGATTCACTGCATTGAAGTTGCGGATGAATGCCTTGCATCAATTGATTCCTACAACCAGATGCTGATGCAAGCCTGGTTTTATCGGCTATTTAAAGCCTGGGATTATCTGTTGATTTTTCAGTTAGATGCCTGGATTCTTGAGTCAAACCTTCAGGTTTGGTTGCAAAAAGAGTATAGCTATATTGGCGCCCCTTGGACCGGGCATCTTGGCCAGGACACTCCTGACTCCGGCGTCGGCAATGGCGGTCTCTCGCTGCGAAAGGTTAGGGATATGTTGGCCATCTTTGAAGATCAGAAATGCCTGCAAACGGTTCCGGTTTTCAGGTGGGGCTATTTGGCATGGCGTATGACGCTTTTTAGGCGCTATTATCTTTTTCCGGTCTGGCAATGGCCGCTTCTTTTCCTCAAGCGTCTCATGCTTTTTGCAAGGATGTCATTAGGATGGCATAATACCCTGGCTTATTTCATTAAAATTGGCATCCAAGAAGACCATGTTCTTGGTGTTTATGTCCCCCATGTTTTCCCCTGGTTCAAGCTTCCCCTAATGCAGGAAGCGGCCGCCTTTGCGATTGAGACGAATCCTCGGCTCACCCGAGACTTCTATGCCATTGAACGCCCTTTTGGCTGCCATGCCTGGGAGAAATTCGATCGTGATTTTTGGATAAATACCTACCCGAACGATTTTTCTCCCGCTTTGGATTTGGAGATCAACTCTTGAAACCCTCGCGGTCGCCACAGGGTTCCCCTTCGCCCCTGATTTCAGTGGTGATGTCGACGTTGAATTCGGCCGCTGATCTGCATTGTTCTCTCGGCTCGTTGGCGGCCCAGACATTCCGAGATTTTGAGGTCATTCTTGTTGACGGCGGTTCAGCCGACAACACCCTTGAACAGGCCAAACTGCTTTTGCAGGAAGCCCGCTTGCGCTTTCGTTTGATGCTGGCCCCTGGGACCGGTATCTATGAGGCCATCAATCTGGGGGTTGCCGTGGCGGCGGGCCAGTGGCTCTATGTCATGGGTTCCGATGATCACTTGCTGGCCCCAGATGTGTTGGCCAATCTTTCGGGGCCCCTCCGGCGCCATGGGCAGGATGCCGTGGTTGTCCATGGCAATGTCTGGATTGAGGATCCAGGCTATTTCTATGGCCAACCCTGGGACCTAGCCCGTCTGATGGAGCGGAATCTCAGTCATCAATCTGCTTTTTATCGCCATGATGTGATCCGCAGCCATGGCATTACCTATGATACTAAATATACTCTTTATGCCGATTGGGATTACAATATCCGCATGATGGCTTTGGGGCGGTTTCTCTATGTTCCCCTGCCGGTGGCTTCCTATGCCTGTGGCGGAGCCTCTTCCCTCAAGAAGGATCTGCTATTTCTCGCTGATCGTGAATCCAATGCCATGGCCTATTTCGGTTGGCGTGCCTGCTGGATCATGACTCCTGATCGTTTTTCCCTGGCCCTGGCCCGTCGGTCCAGTCCCGCGACTTCCCTTTTAGGGGGCCTGAATCGTCTCTATTGGAGCTTCAGAAGAGTGCTCAAGTTCGCCTGAGTTTTGGCTGGTATCCGCTTCGTTCGATTCGATCACATCCCCCTGGAAAAAATCTGCCAGCAGCCGGGTACTCGTTTCGAGGCGTCCGAGGATGGGGGGCGAAGACGCTTGCGGGGCCTTGGTCGCAGGCTGCTCCGTTGGCGGCGCCTGCCGCGTTGGTTCGATGGGGGCTTGGGGCTCGCTGCTGGCTGGTGTGGCTGGGATCGCAACTGCCGCCAAGGGCTGGAGGGTTTTGGGCTGTTGTGGCAGCCCCTCAACCCGGGGGGTGGCAGGGGCGCTGGCGGAGGCCCGCGGCCCCGCTGCGGCAGGATGGGCCGGGGGATGGTCGCTGGCTTCCAAGGTCACCTGCCGGGCAGAGCCAAGGGCCAGCAGCATGGCCTTCTCCAGCAAGGCCTGGCGGCTTTGCACCATGGTCAGCCAGTTGGAGGCGACCCGCACCACGGCGCGACGCTCGTCGAGGCGGTGCAGGGTGGCTTGCTGGGACAAGAGCATGCGCGTTGAAGGCAGTTCCAGGCCCGCCAGGATTTGCTGCCAGATTTCGGCCAGATTCCCCCCGGCTGGCGTTGGTTCGGGTGGGGTTTGGACCCGTTCTTGGGGGGGGGCCGACGCGCGGGTTGCCTCGATGGACCCTTGGGGCTCGCTGGGATGGGCGGCGATGGCGCCGCGCTCCTGGGCTGGGGGCGTTTGGGGCTGGGCGGCAGGCTGGTGCCCTCCTGCGGGGGGCTCCCTGGACGCCAGGGATGCAGCGCCTGCTGCACCTCCCCTCCCCGGCGATCCGGTGGGCGTCCCGGCGGCTGAGACGGTGGAAGCCGCCGCAGGCGGCGCCCCGGTCCCCATGGGTTCGGCCAGGAGCCCTAGTAACAGCACCTCCAGCCACAGGCGAGGTTGGACGCTCTGGCGCAGTTGCTGTTCGCTGCCTTTGAGTTGGGCCTGCCAATGCAGTAGTCGGTTTTTGCCGATGCGGCGGGCCACGGGGGGCAATTCGGGCCGCAGATGGGGGGAGACGCTGGTGAGTTCCAGGCGATCGGGGGCGACGCCAGCGAGCAGCAGATCGCGCAGCAGGCTCGCCAGGCCTTGCAGCAGGGCCAGGGGTTCCCTACCCCTCTCCAGTAGCTGCCGGCAGGTTTCGATCACCGCCAGGGGCTCAGCAGCGGCCATGGAACCCGCCAGGCTCAGCAACTCCTGCTCGGGGACGGCGCCCAGTAGATCCCAGACGGCTTCCGCTTCGATGGGGGGGGCGAGCAGGCTGAGTTGGTCGAGCAGGCTTTCGGCATCCCGCAAGCCTCCCTGGGCCCGCTGGGCGACTAGATGGAGGGCCTCGGCGGAAATGGCGATGCTTTCCTGCTCAGCGATCCAGCCCAGGTGGCCCTCGAGGGCTTCGAGGGGAATGCGGCGAAAATCGAAGCGCTGGCAGCGACTCAAGATGGTGGGCAATACCCTCTGGGGGTCGGTGGTGGCCAGCACAAACACCACCCGCGGCGGCGGTTCTTCCAGGGTTTTGAGTAGGGCGTTGAAGGCCGCCGTTGAGAGCATGTGGCACTCGTCGATCACGTAGACCTTCCAGCGGGCCTGCACCGGCGCGAAGCGGGAGCGCTCGATCAGCTCGCGGATGTTGTCGACCCCTGTGTTCGAGGCAGCGTCAATTTCGATGACATCCAGGGCATTGCCGGCGGTGATGGCCGTACACAGCTCGCAATGGCCGCAGGGTTCGGGGGTCGGGACGTCGCTGGCGATGCAGTTGAGCGAGCGGGCCAGGATGCGGGCGCTGGAGGTCTTGCCCGTGCCGCGGGGCCCGCAGAAGAGATAGGCCGGCGCGATGCGTCCCCGCAGCAGGGCGTTGCCCAGGGTGGTGGCGATGGCCTGCTGCCCCACCAGCTCAGCGAGCCGTTGGGGGCGGTATTTGTGATGGAGGGGCTGGTAGGCGGAGGTCATGAAGCCATTGTCGCGCAGGCTGTGGGATGGCCGAGCGGGCCATCCGTTTGGCCGGCGAAGGGGCGGCATTCTGCTGATCGAGCCACTGCACCACAGCGGAATCCGGATTCCTCTACATCAAAGTCGTAACCACGTTGGCATCCAGGAAAGGTGATCTGGGGCTCCTCCCCGGGCCCGTGGAGACTGTCACTCGAGAGGTTTCTGGTGTGAGGTGCCTGGCTGACGCCAGATGCACTGCCCCACCCTTTCCAGATGGGCCAACAGATCGGGAGGCAGCTCCTGACGAAGAAGCAGATCCACCTTCCAAGGCAGCAGCAGATCGTCGATCGAGGCCATCAGCCGCAGGCGATCCTGGTGGCTGAGGTGTTGCCCCTCAAGGCATAAATCGATATCTGAACCGGGCTGGTGCCGGCCCATCGCCCGGGAGCCGAACAGCCACACCGTATGCAAATTGGGTATGGCACCAAAAAATGTTCTAAGTGCCCTTGACTCGCGGCCGGGATGCCAGGAATAGCGGCTGTGGGCAAGGCTGCATGCGTCATTGCTGCTCCTGGAGCTGGCGCTGCTGCAAGCGTTGGCGCAACTCCTGAAAACAGGGCAAGTAAGTGATGCTCATATTCTGGCAAATGGTTTCGGCCGTAGAGCGATTATAGGTGTGGATGGTGAGATTGCAATTCTACCCTGTCAGTGCAACCCTGCGCGATAGTCCTGGAAGCGTGGTGATACCCATGATGTGCCTCGGCACAATAGTCTCGCCTTCCCGGCTCAGCCTTGGAGATTCTCACAGGAGGGCTGCAGTCAGCGCCGAGGAGGCGGCATGAACAGACCTTCAGAAAGGGATCAATCATGGGCGACATGAGCAATACTGTAAAATAGTCAGCAATTCATCTGGATCAAGCTCACGAATGAAAAACCCCTGGCATGAAATAATGAGTTCTTTCAAACTAGGACAAAACGGCTCTTCATTCCAAAACAAATGGCACAGAACAAGCTACTCACCATTGTAATTCCAACCTACAATAGGAGCAAAAAACTGACAAGACTACTCGCCCATCTAGAGACAGAGATTAAAGGCAATGAACACTTTGTCGATGTTTTGATTACTGATAATCACAGCACAGACGGGACAGACCAAGCAATTCAGGAGTTCCTTGAGAGAAACACGGACTGGCAAGTGATTCGTCACCCTTCAAACATGGGTATGGACCGAAATTTTCTTGCTGGTTTTCAGAACAGTAAAACCCGCTATTTTTGGGTCTTTGGTGATGATGACTTACCGCGGGAAGGGCTTATAAGACTTATTGTAGCGTTTTTGCAAAATGATCACCCCACTCTCCTTTACCTCCATTCACAATGGGTCGATGAAGTTGAAACGTGCAAACTGCAGCCATTGCTTTCCATCGATCCAATCTTCATGAGAGCCGTAGACTATGCAAGAGAACTTAACATCTGGACCACATTCTTAAGTGCTTGGATCGTCGACTCCTACGCATTACAAGAGAGTGGCGTTGATAGCAATACATTATCAGAAGGAGTAGGTACTCAATTACTGCAGCTGGGATGGATTTTGCCTTTAATTCGAGAAACATCAAAATTATCAGTGATTAAGGAGCCGTGCGTTATAGCTACATCAGGGAATACGGGCGGATATAAGCTAATGAAAACATTTGCTGTTAATTATCCTGATTTTGTAAGGCGATTTTTTCCAGATCAACCAAATATGCAAAGAGCGCTAATTGCCCCATTCGCGAAGGATTACCTTCCAGGGCTCATCAAGGCGTCTAAATCTGGTCATTTCAATAAAATGCTCAAAGAGCCAACCGTACTGCCGGCAGCGGCATTAAGATTAGGCCTTTATAAAGAGTTTTGGCTTCATACATTTCCAGCATTCATGATCCCGGTTAACAGTAGAGAAAAGAAATCGAGATTTAGAATAGGCTCGTCAATTGTAAAGAAGATAAAGTTCAAATTTAAGGCGATCGCAGCGCCTGCATACAGGCTTGTAATTCAGCGGGTCGCAGCAGATGTTTTCGTCAAACTACAGAGTGAGAATAAGGAGATCATTAAAAATAATATACTATCAGGAATTTCCAAACTTAGATACGCAGGGGAAAACATCTACCTACCAGACGATTACGATTTTATTGGCCACGAGTATCTGTCGATTGGTGCCGATTTTAGAGCCACTCGTGGTTTGCGCCTTCATTGCTGGCAAACAGAAACACTTGATGGTCTCTCATCGCCAAGTCTGGAGATTGGGGACCGTGTGTTTTTTAATAGGGAAGCCTATGTAAGCTGTGCAAAGTCCATCAGGATTGGCAATGATACCCTCTTTGGGTCAAATATTCTAATTACTGATAACTATCACGGCTCAACTAAAACTATTGTCATGCGCCGACTAAGTAGCCCGCTTTCGTGTCCTGGGGAGGTTGTGATTAAAGATGGTGTTTGGATAGGAAATAATGTTTGTATTTTGCCGGGATCTCGAATTGGCGAAGGAAGTATTATTGGTGCCAATTCTGTTGTCAATTCAGAGATTCCTGCATTTTGTATTGCAGCGGGTTCTCCTGCTAGGATTATTAAATATCTTGCAGTTGATGAGTTATGACTGCAACGAATGTTGATGCCCTGCATCAGATCAGGCAGATACGGAATAAGCAAGTAGTAAGGCGTAATTTTCTGGAGGTGGAGAATCGACCGGCATAATGGCTTCACATTACACCGACGTCCTTGTATGAATTTCCTAGTTATTTGGATTGGTATGTGCTTAGAATGCGATTAATTCCATCATGGGGGGAGAATGTTGACTTCCAGCCAAGACTTGAAATGCGTTTTATGTCGGCTTGTGAGGACATGATTTCATCGTCCCGGTAAGGGATTTCACCATACCCGAGGCTAGTATTACTTCCAGATATAAGCTTGACTTGGTCAACAAAATCACGGACTTGAATGGCAGTACCCGTTCCTACCTCGATGTGCTCGAGGCGGAATTCCTCTGATCGACTGAAATCAATAAGCTTCAGATAAGCCTGGACAACATCATCAACAAATATAAAGTCTCGACGCTGTTGGCCGTGTGTCAATGCAACGTGAGGAATTTGATCTATTCCTACTCGGCGGATAATGCTCTCCACAAATTTAGATGGACTGTCTCCTGGGCCATAGACGTGCTCGAGAACAACATTTATAATCTTTAGATCATCTGCTAGCTTATCGAGCCAAATTAGCAAACTTTTCTTTGATAAAGAATAATTTAATAGATTTGAGTATGAGTGGCCGGCCTTGTTGAAGAATGAGTCGGTATTAATGAAGCAACCAGCGCCGTATTTAGCGCCAAGTTCGGCTAGCTGTAGTGGTAATAGTATATTGGCATTAATAATGTTACGAAGAGGTGTCATTCCTCGACCGTATTCAGTTCCGGTATGAATGATTGTGTCTATGCGGCACTCTTCGAAGCATTTCAGGGGGTCTTCTAAGTCTATATCAAGCATTCTTAGCCTAGGATTGCCGAGACAGTGGGACAACCTTGCGGTGCTAGATGTGCTTCGCTTGATGGCGATGACCTCATCTTCTCTTTCTAATAACTTTTGAAGCAATGCACTGCCAAGAAAGCCAGTGGAGCCAGTCAAGATAATCATCGCTTAGTTATCCGAGAATTGCTCATTCGGTTTGATCCGCGGCTGCGGTAATATAAGTATATTAATGCCATGGTCCCAATCGGCATATCTAATGGTGAAGAGGTAAAGATGACCTACTGTACTTCAGCTAGAGAGACCCTGAAAAACCCAGCCCTTCTAAGGGACATTGGCTCAATAATCAAACCGGTTACTTTCACAGAAGATGTTACTCCTTGGATGCCACTCAGGCGGCCTAGATTAATGGTAGCTCCATGATCGGATCTGGTTCCTCTGTTGACTTGTTGATCCACACTTCCTCGGGTTGACGCCAGCAGCGAGTGGATCGGCTCCAGCGCTTTGGATTTGCCTGGCGGGCTGTCTCGTAGACATCAGCTTGCTGCAGTCAAATTTCCGTGGCGGATCCACTGTGTCAAATGTCAATCAGGTTGACCGGCGGCGTCAATCTGGTTGACGGGTGATCGGGCTTGGTTTTGGCCCTACGACAGGGCTGGAATGCAGGTTGGAGCTGGATCGTGCCCAGGCCTGTCGCGGCGCGCCAATCCAGTTGGCTGCGTGGGCTGAATGACGCAGGCGTTGGGCCAGTTTTCGTGTCGCCGGTTTGGCTCCTTTGGCTGGACCGGTGCTGCTGTTGATCGGACCTGGCATGGTGTTTGCGTCAAGGACGTTGGCGGGTCGCCTGGATTCCTGGAAACCCTTGCAGAAGCTGCCTTCTTGCGGTAGCTCTCGCCCTTGATCCCGATGATGCGGCAGTGGTGCACCAGCCGGTGAACGATAAGGCGAGGACTGCCTTTACGGCGATCCTTGCTGACCCATCACCCACAAAGGCACGCCGCCAGCGCTTCAGGGGGCGCAGGCAGATGGCGATCTCAACGCAGGCGCTCAACAGGCCGGCGTCAGCGTCATTCGCGTCTCCGACTAGCTCGATCACCTTCCGACGGTGCGCGGCGACGGTTAGCCTTCCTCGTCCTCCGAGCAGAAGGCATCCCAATTTTTCGCAGCACCAGCAATGTCGCTGCCTCAGCCAGGGCCTTCTCTTTGCCCTGTAGATCCTTCTTGAGGGCCTTGATCTCCTTCTGGTCTTGGGCTCGGAGTCTTTCAAGCTCCTTCTGCCTGGCCATCGTCAGCGCCGGCTTGGCGTTGGCATCCTGGGCTGCCTGCCGCCAACGGCTCACCTGCTCAGGAAACACCCCCCGCGCACGGCAGTAGGCACTAAGCTCGGAATCGTAGCCCTGCCGTCTCCAACACCACCATGAGCTTGTCGGCAGCACTCCAGCCTTCTGGCTCCTTTTCGGATGAAGGCACCACCTTTCCCTGCAATCGCCACGTCTTCCTCCATTTGTAGAGGGTGATCACGTGGATGCCCAGCTCCTCCGAACTCCGGACCAAGCTTTGTCTGTGGGCTGGGCTCATCCGCCTTCTCACATCAGCCTTGAGGGCCTGGCTGTATCCGCGTATTGATTATGTCCTCAAGTCCCCGGGCACGATGTTTTCCGCTTTCTTAAAATATCCAAACAAAAATATAGGCAACCTAGGGGTGCGCTTCGGTAGCTGATAGGGACCTAACCACTCTTGCCGGCGCGCCTACTGCAATACTAAAAGCCGGGATGACTGAGTTTACAACTGAGTTAGCACCTATAATACTACCTCGACCAATTCGAGATCCTGGAAGAACGCAAACATTATTGCCAATCCATACACCGTCTTCAATTTCGACCATTCCCGGGCATGAAAGCGGGCTTTCCATTCTATTGGCGTATGCAATTTTGGTTGATCCGTGATAATTGTCAGTAATTAACACATTAGAACCAAGCAGAGTGTCAGAGCCAATTCTGATCGAATTAGCACAGGTAACATAGGCGTCGCGATTAAAAAAAATACGGTCTCCAATCATTAGGGTAGGCGAAGATACGTCCTCAATAGTATGTGTTTCCCAGCAATGAATTCGTAGTCCACGATTCGCCTGGAATTGAGATCCCAGGGATATGTATTTATGGCCTATCAAGTCAAAATCATCGGGTAGTTCAATGTTTTCACCAGCTTTCTTTAATTTCGATAATTCGGCTTCGACTTTAAGCTTCTTTTGTTCAGTCTTATTTTTCTCGATATTGGCGACAACTTGAGCCGATAACTTATTGATTGCAATCTTATAAGCAGGCATGGCTATCTGCCGTAGTTCGCGTTTGATCTTTCTGGCTATCCTTGTAGGTAGTGAGTGATGGAATTGTGATTTAGGAGCTTGAAAATTCGGAGGGAGTACAAATGCAGGAAAAGTGTGCACCCAAAAATTTTTATAAAGGCCCAGGCTCATTATTGCCATTAGTAGAGTATTGTCCTCTTTCGACATCCTGTCATATTGCCCTAATCTGGCTGATCTAATTAGCATTGGTAGATATTCTTTGGCGAATGGAGCTAGGAACGCTTTTTGCATTCCTTTCTGTCTTGGGAATATCCTGCGCACAAAGGCAGGGTAATTAACCGCAAAGGTTTTTATGAGTTGGTAGCCTCCTGTGTTTCCTCCGGTGGCGAGAATTGCAGGTTCGTCAATGGCAGCCAAGATGGATGAGTCCCGTATCAAGGGAAGAATCCAGCCCAATTGGACGAAGTTGCTTCCTATTCCTTTTGAAAGTTCTTGGCTGTCAATACCAAGTTTATTAAGAGTAAATGCATCGACAATCCAAGCGCTTATAAAAGTTGTAAAGATATTGATCTTTTCGGCATATTGAATTGGTGACATGAAAACTGGTTTAATCATTTGAAGCGGCGGTAGGTCGCTTGCCTCGACAACAGGTGACCACTGGGAGTAGAGATAGAGAAGAGTTGGGCGCTTGCTTTGCAAAAAATCAACAATTAACTTGATCAAACCATTGCGGGGTAGATCGTCGTCGCCGATGATCCAAAAATATTGGCTTGCCGAGTTTTCTATCGCCGACATGCAGTTGCGGTCAAAGCCAATATTGGCCTCATGGCGAATCACTTGCCACTGTGGATTCTTGTCGATATACTTCTCTATTTCCAAGGCGGTACCATCTGTACTGTGATTGTCGGCAATGATAATGTTTATAATCTCCTCAAGGCCGATAATTTCTTGTTCTAGTTGAGAAAGGAGCTTAGATAAGTAATTTCTTCGATTGTAGGTTGGAATTATAATTGTCAGCAATGGGACTTGTTCCACTTGAGTTTGCGAATCCTTGTAAATTAAACTGTATTCGACTGGAGCATCATTTGTCAAGCATGACTGCCGGCTTGTTGTTTGGCTGATTTCTAATAGGAGAGTCCATATATTGGTGATGATGCTTTAAGTGGTTTGCTTCATTCGGTGCAGACAACCTCAGTCAACGAGCATGAACTCACTCCAGCACTTGAGCTGCTGCACGGTGAGGAGACGTTGGCCTACGCGGACGATTGAGAATGCCATCGGATTGTGCGCTCAATCGCTTCGTCCAACACCATTGCCTCTGGCAGATGCAGTTCATGTCGAACTCGTGTGGTGTCTGGGACAAAGTGCACTGCTGCCAAGCCCGGCTGAGCAGTCTGGAGAGCTACAACACCTTGTGCACATTCAAGAATCCCAAAAATACGCTCAGCAAGCGAATGAATTGAGAGGCTTTCCTCCGATCCTATGTTGTAGGCGCGACCAGGTTGCCCCCTTATTAAGACAGCCCATAACCAAGCTGCCATGTCCGCAGTATACAAATAACTGCGGTATGGCGTACCGTCACCCTGGATGACAATCTGCTCACCAGCCATGGCGGCTTGCAGGAAGTTTCCAATAGCAAACTGCTTGTCTAGCGGCAGATGGGGACCCACTAGCGCGAAGACGCGTGCAATTTTCACCTCTAAACCCGTTGCTGAAGCTTGGGCACAAAGCCATTCCGAAACTCGCTTGCCTTCTCCGTAAGCAGAACTGGCCAGCAGCGGATTCGGACCACCTAAATGGGTTTCCGGCACATGGGTCATGCCTGTGGGCAAGGGGCCGTAGATGGCTCCCGAACTCACCAGAAGTAATTTGCTGGCACCACACTTGCTGGCCAGCTTGAGCAGATAGCGTGTGCCATCGAGGCAGGTTGAGAACACATCTTGTGATGACACTTGCGAGGCGACATCTGTAGCCGCGTGAACAATCACATCAAATTGCTCATTGGTGATTGGAAAATCACGCACATCTCCTGCGATCCAGTTAACCCTTTCAGCCACTGCAGGCCATGCGCGCTGGAAGGACCCTGGATCTCTGCTCAAAACCGTGATTCGGCAATCTAAGCTGAGCTTTTGGTCGGCATCAAGCAGGGTTGCTAACAGCCATTTGCCGATGAAACCGGTTCCACCAGTAATGAAGATGCTTTGGCCTGCGAGCGCCAGCCATGAAGAAATCTCCAAAACATCGTGACAGCGTTGGAGATCCACTTCTGAAATGTCCAGCGGCATCAGAAGAGGTGGTCGTTCTTGCATCGATTTCTACGCCAAAGCGATGGAGTTCGAAGCCAGCAATTCGCAAAAGGCCCTGACCCGTTCGCGCGCGCTGTCGGTGTCAAGGCCGTGCTCGCGCAGCAGATAGGCGTGGGTCCCGCAATGTTCTGAAAAGCGGTCTGGCACGCCGATGCGAAGCACTCTGGTCGGTTGATGTTCACTGGTGATCTCGCTGACCGCAGCGCCAAGTCCGCCTAGCACCGAGTGCTCCTCAAGTGTGACTAGTCCATTCGTTGCCTGGGCGGTAGAGCAGACGTCATCTACATTGAGCGGTTTCAAAAATGGCGCGCTCCAGACCATGAGATCCAAGCTCGTGGCTATATCAACTGCGGCTCGTAGCATCGATCCTGTGGCGATTAGCCCAGGCCGGTCGGCTCGCCCATCGCGAACCTTCAACAGTCGGCCTTGCTGTAAAGAGCTGATAGGGCCATCGTGGACATCACCAAGGTCCGCCTTGCCCATGCGGAGGTAGACAGGGCCAATCGTTGCATAGGCATAGTCCATGACAGCGGTCATCTCATGGCGATCGGCAGGTGATAACACTTGTAAGTGAGGGATTGCCCTGGTGCAGGCGATGTCTTCCGTCGACTGATGGCTGGTGCCAAGGTGGCTATAGACAAATCCCGCTCCGTCTCCCAGAAGAACGACAGGAAGGTCGTCATGGGCGATGTCGAGTTTGATTTGCTCAACGGTGCGGATCGGTATGAAGGCAGCCAAGCCATAGACAAAGGGTCGGAAGCCGACGCGCGCTAAACCAGCCGCCATGCCAACCATATTTTGCTCGGCAATGCCGGCGTTGATGTATTGGTCAGGACAGCGTTTGCGGAATTCATCAAATAGTGAATAGCCGTGATCGCCTGTCAGCAAGAGAACTTTGGAGTCGGCGAGGGCCAGGCGCACAAGCGCATTGGAAAAGGCTTCTCTCATTTCGACGTTCCCGAAAATCCAAGTTCGCTTACTGCCTCGGCGAAGCTTTGTGGGTTCAGGCGCGTGTAGTGCCAGAGGTTGACGGACTCCATAA
>Ga0304728_1001740_pt1 | contig 14905 bp, 14 predicted proteins | sample C_130625_MF_Meta_FD_190476 | JGI IMG/M metagenome (GOLD analysis project Ga0304728, IMG submission 190476) | Freshwater microbial communities from Lake Croche, Canada to study carbon cycling - C_130625_MF_MetaG (v2) (version 2) | ecosystem: Environmental > Aquatic > Freshwater > Lake | place... | reverse complement strand
TGCGCTCTGCGCTGCGCCGCCGGCTGGCGACGCAGCTCTGGTGGGCTTGGTCGTAGCGGGCACAGGCAACGGGACTTTGCACCATACCCTGGAAGCCGCTTTGCATCAGGCGCAAAGCCAAGGGATCGCGGTGGTGCGTACCACCCGGTGTGCCTTAGGTCAGGTGTTGGCGCGTGCCGACGGCCAGGGTGCTGGTTTGGCCGCCTGGCCGCTACCGGCGGTAAAAGCGCGCGTGGAGCTGATGCTGCAATTGAAAAACAAATACTAATTAGCGGCTTTAAACGGCACGCCGGCGAGCTTGCCGCCCGCTTTCAGCCCTTTTTTGACAAACCAGCCCTGGTTCATTTCCAAAACAAAGCGCACCGGTTTGCTTGAGCAGTGCGACTGCGTGGTCTGCGGCTGCATGTCTTCTAGGTTAACGATGGTGCCGTCGTCTGCCACGAAGGCTGCCGTTAGCGGGATCAGGGTGTTTTTCATCCAAAAACACTGCTGGCTGGCGGTCGGGAATACAAACAGCATGCCCTCGTGGGCCGGCATGTCCGTGCGAAACATCAGCCCGGTGGCCTGCTGCTCGGGGGTGGCGGCCACCTGGACTTGCAACTGGTGAAATCCGATGGACAAAGTGGTGCGCGGCAGGTTCAGCTGCGGCTGGTTCTGCGCGTTGGTGCTTGCGCTGGCCAGTCCCAGCAGCAGGCTCAGTAGAAGGGAAACGGAAATTTTCATGGTCGCCATTGTGAATCATGCGCCCGCCCAAGGGCCAGGGCCGAGCCCAGCTTTACTTGCTGATTTGACGTGTTAGGCCCATGCCGGGCCTTGGCCCAGCGGGCCCGGGTTGACAGGATGGCGTAAAGGTTTGGGTCTAAAATTGGCCTCAGAAACAGTGCCAAGCCCGCTGTGACGGGGCCAAAAACCACCGTGCGGGCTTGGGAAATTTACCTACCAAGAGACTCACTCCATGTACCAGCACATCAAGGTCCCCGCCCAAGGCCAGAAAATCACCGTCAACGCGGATTTTTCCCTCAATGTCCCCGACGAGCCCATCATTCCCTTCATCGAGGGTGACGGAACCGGCCTGGACATCACACCGGTGATGCTCAAAGTGGTCGACGCAGCCGTTGCAAAGTCCTATGGCGGCAAGCGCAAGATCCATTGGATGGAAGTCTTTGCCGGCGAGAAATCCACCAAGGTCTATGGCCCCGATGTCTGGTTGCCCGAAGAGACATTGCACGCCATCCGCGACTACGTGGTCTCCATCAAAGGCCCGCTGACCACGCCGGTGGGCGGCGGCATCCGCTCGCTCAACGTGGCGCTGCGCCAGGAGCTGGACTTGTACGTCTGCCTGCGCCCCATCCAGTATTTTGACGGCGTACCCAGCCCGGTCAAAGAGCCACACAAAACCGATATGGTGATCTTCCGCGAAAACTCGGAAGACATTTACGCCGGCATCGAGTTTGAGGCCGAGTCGGACAAGGCCAAGAAACTCATCAAGTTCCTGATGGAAGAGATGGGCGTCAAGAAAATCCGCTTCCCCAATACATCGGGGATCGGTATCAAGCCGGTGTCACGCGAGGGCACCGAACGCCTGGTGCGCAAAGCCATTCAGTACGCTATCGACAACGACAAGCCCAGTGTGACCATCGTGCACAAGGGCAACATCATGAAGTTCACCGAAGGCGGTTTCCGTGACTGGGCCTACGGCCTGGCGCAAACCGAGTTCGGCGCCCAGTTGGTGGACGGCGGACCTTGGTGCAAGTTTAAAAACCCCCGGACCGGCCGCGAAATCACCATCAAGGACAGCATTGCCGACGCCTTCTTGCAGCAAATTTTGCTGCGCCCTGCCGAATACAGCGTGATTGCCACCTTGAACCTCAACGGCGACTACGTCTCGGACGCGCTGGCGGCCCAGGTTGGCGGCATCGGTATCGCCCCTGGAGCCAATCTGAGTGACACGGTCGCCATGTTTGAGGCCACTCACGGAACGGCCCCCAAATATGCGGGCAAGGACTACGTCAACCCCGGCTCGGAAATCCTTTCGGCCGAGATGATGTTGCGCCACATGGGCTGGAAAGAAGCAGCCGACATGATCATTGCTTCCATGAAAAAGTCCATCCACAGCAAAAAAGTCACTTACGACTTCGCCCGGCTGATGGACGGCGCCACCCAAGTGAGCTGCTCTGGCTTTGGCCAGGTCATGATTGACAACATGTAATCAGCGTAACCGGGCAGCCCGGCTGCCCCGCGACCAGCCCCGAGCCCGGTGCGCACCAGCGCCCCGGGCTATTTTTTCGCCCCACCGTCTTGAATAGCCGCCTAGGCGCTCCAATTACCCTTGGCGCTGCGCTAGGATGTGCGCACCGATAGAATGATTTCATGGCTACGACCCCACCCAAACCCCCTCGGGAACTTCCCAAGCAAAGCCCCCAAAAGGACGACGGCGGCGGGGCTATCGTGCTCGAACGACTGCCGCAAAAGCTGCAGCCCCCGGCCATGCACCAGGTTTTGATGCTGAATGACGATTTCACGCCCATGGAGTTCGTGGTGTTGGTAATTCAGGAGTTTTTTGCCAAAGATTTGGCCACGGCGACCCAAATCATGCTGAAAATCCATATTGACGGTAAAGGTGTGTGCGGCGTGTACACCCGGGACGTGGCGGTGACCAAGGTAGACCAGGTAATGGATGCAGCCCAAAAGGCTGGTCATCCCCTGCAGTGTGTGAGTGAGCCGGTAGGCTTTTAGGCGATAAGACGCGTGTGGCGCCCGACCAGGGGGCGGCGCCACTTGGAATGAACAACGGATTCGTAGAAGGAAAAGTCATGATCGCCCAAGAATTGGAAGTCAGTCTGCATATGGCGTTTGTCGAGGCACGCCAGCAGCGCCACGAGTTCATCACCGTGGAGCACCTGCTGCTCGCGCTTTTGGACAACCCCAGTGCCGCTGAAGTGTTGCGCGCCTGCTCGGCCAATGTGGACGAGTTGCGCAAGTCACTAAGCCATTTCATCAAAGACAATACGCCACAGGTCTCTGGCGTCGACGAGGTGGACACCCAGCCGACGCTGGGCTTTCAGCGCGTAATCCAGCGCGCCATCATGCACGTGCAGTCCACCGGAAGCGGCAAAAAAGAGGTTATGGGCAGCAACGTCTTGGTCGCTATTTTTGGCGAGAAAGACTCTCACGCCGTGTATTACCTCCACCAGCAGGGCGTGACCCGCCTCGATGTGGTTAATTTCATTGCCCACGGCATCAAAAAGAGCGATCCGCCCGAATCGAGCAAAGGCCCCGAAGGCAGCCCCGAAGCGGAAGAAACCACCAGCGAAAAGAACGAAAAAGCCTCGCCGCTGGAGCAGTACACCCAAAACCTGAACCAGCTGGCCAAAGACGGCAAGATTGACCCCTTGATCGGCCGCGAGTACGAGGTGGAGCGGGTAATCCAAATCCTGTGCCGCCGCCGCAAAAACAACCCGTTGCTAGTCGGCGAGGCCGGCGTGGGCAAAACCGCCATCGCCGAGGGCCTGGCGTGGCGCATTTCCCAAAAAGACGTGCCCGAGGTGCTGGCTGACTCGGTGGTCTATTCCCTGGATATGGGCGCGCTGCTGGCGGGCACCAAATACCGAGGCGACTTTGAGCAGCGGCTCAAAGGCGTGCTCAAGTCGCTCAAGGACAAGCCCAATGCGGTGCTGTTTATTGACGAAATCCACACTCTGATTGGTGCCGGCGCCGCCTCGGGCGGAACGCTGGATGCCTCCAATTTACTCAAACCCAGCCTCAGCTCGGGCCAGCTCAAGTGCATCGGCGCGACCACCTTCACCGAATACCGTGGCATTTTTGAAAAAGACGCCGCTCTGTCGCGCCGGTTCCAGAAAATTGACGTTGTCGAACCCACCGTGGAGCAAACGGTGGAGATCCTTAAAGGCCTGAAATCACGCTTTGAGGAACACCACAAGGTGAAGTACGCCGTCGCCGCATTGCAGGCGGCCGCCGAATTGAGCGCCAAGTACATCAACGACCGCCATTTGCCCGACAAGGCCATCGACGTGATTGACGAGGCCGGTGCCGCCCAGCAAATCCTGGCGCCTAGCAAGCGAAAAAAGACGATTTCCAAGACCGAAGTAGAGGAAATCGTGGCAAAAATCGCCCGCATTCCTCCGGCCAATGTCTCTAATGACGACCGTGGCAAGCTCAAAACCCTGGATCGCGACCTCAAAAGCGTGGTGTTCGGGCAGGACAAGGCGCTCGATGTGCTGGCATCGGCCGTCAAAATGGCGCGCTCAGGCTTGGGCCGTGCGGACAAGCCGATTGGCTCTTTCCTGTTCAGCGGCCCCACGGGCGTGGGCAAGACCGAGGCGGCCAAGCAGCTCGCCTACATCATGGGCATCGAGCTTCTTCGCTTTGACATGAGCGAGTACATGGAGCGCCATGCCGTAAGCCGCCTGATTGGCGCCCCCCCGGGCTACGTCGGATTTGACCAAGGCGGCCTGCTGACCGAGGCGGTGACCAAAAAGCCCCACTGCGTGCTGCTGCTCGATGAGATCGAAAAAGCCCATCCGGACATCTTTAATGTGCTTTTGCAGGTGATGGACCACGGCACCTTGACCGATAACAACGGGCGCAAGGCCGATTTCCGCAACGTGATCATCATCATGACCACCAACGCGGGCGCTGAGACCATGAACAAGGCGACCATAGGCTTTACCAACCCCCGCGAGGCGGGCGACGAGATGATCGACATCAAGCGCCTGTTTACGCCCGAGTTCCGCAACCGCCTTGACTCCATCGTCGGCTTCAAGGCACTGGACGAAAACGTTATTTTGCGGGTGGTGGACAAGTTCCTGCTCCAACTGGAGACCCAGTTGGCCGAGAAGAAGGTCGAGGTCACTTTTACCGACAAGCTGCGCAAGCACCTGGGCAAAAAGGGCTTTGATCCGCTCATGGGCGCGCGCCCCATGCAACGGCTGATCCAAGACACGATTCGCCGTGCTTTGGCCGACGAGCTGCTCTTTGGCCGCCTGACGGACGGTGGCCGCCTGACGGTGGACTTGGACGACAAAGACGAGTCCAAAACCGAAGTTTTGCTCGACATCCAGCCCCTGCCCAAGCGCGAAGGCCGTTCCAAGTCGGAAGAGGCGGCTGCCAGCTGATGTAAAATCAGTAGGCTTTGCTCCGGGGTGCCTTCAAAGCGGCGCTCCGGGCCAAGTTAATCACAAACCGTCTCTATCAAGGTGTTCCCCCTGCAGGCTGTCGGCCTGCGCGGGAAAAATCGAGCCGGATTTAAGACCTAACCTTTGGAGTTTTTATGTCAGTCACTATGCGCGAAATGTTGGAAGCGGGTGTCCATTTTGGTCACCAAACCCGTTTCTGGAACCCTAAGATGGCACCGTTCATCTTTGGCCATCGCAACAAAATACACATCATCAACCTGGAAAAATCGCTGCCGATGTTCCAGGAGGCCACCAAGTTCGTGCGTCAAATCTCTGCCAAGCGTGGCACCGTTTTGATGGTCGGCACCAAGCGCCAGGCCCGTGAAACGGTCGCGATGGAAGCACAACGTGCCGGCATGCCCTTTGTGGACCAGCGCTGGTTGGGCGGCATGCTGACCAACTTCAAAACGGTCAAGACTTCGATCAAACGCCTCAAGGACATGAAAATCGAGCAAGAAGCCGGTTTGGATGCCATGAGCAAGAAAGAGCAGCTGATGTTCGCCCGCGAACTCTCCAAGCTGGAAAAAGACATCGGCGGCATCCAAGACATGGCCACCTTGCCAGACGCGATTTTTGTGATCGACGTGGGTTACCACAAGATTGCCATCGCAGAAGCCCGCAAGCTGGGCATCCCGCTGATCGGCGTGGTGGACTCCAACCATTCGCCCGAAGGTATTGACTACGTCATTCCAGGTAACGACGACTCCTCCAAAGCGGTGACCTTGTATGCCCGTGGCATTGCAGACGCCGTGCTCGAAGGCCGCGCTAACGTGGTGGACGATTTGGTCAAAGCAGTTGTGGCCGAAGGCGAAGACGAGTTTGTCGAGGTCAACGAGGCCGCTTAAAGCGTTCCCCGACCCTTAAAAGGGGGCTTGTCAGCCCCTTTTTTTTAGCATTTCAACGATTTTTAACGTATACGGAGTAATAAAAATGGCAGCAATTACCGCAAGCATGGTCGCCGAGTTGCGTGGCAAAACCGATGCACCCATGATGGAGTGCAAAAAAGCCCTGACCGAGGCTGAAGGCGACATGGTCAAAGCCGAAGAGATTTTGCGCGTCAAACTCGGCAGCAAGGCCGGCAAAGCCGCTGCCCGTGTGACGGCCGAAGGCGTGGTCGCGATTGCCACAGCGGGCGCGGCCAGCGCCATGATTGAAGTCAACTGCGAGACTGACTTTGTCACCAAGAATGATAGTTTCCTGGCTTTGGTCAAATCGGCGGCTGCCTTGGTCGCCGAGCACAATCCTGCCGATGTCGCTGCCTTGGTCGCCCTGGCCTGTTCGCAAGACGGCTTTGGTCCGACTTTGGAAGATGTGCGCAAAGGCCTGATCGGCAAGATTGGCGAGAACATGACTTTCCGCCGCTTCAAGCGCTTTGGCTCTAGCGCGAAAGTGGCTTCCTACCTGCATGGCACCCGGATCGGCGTGGTGGTCGAATTTGAAGGCGATGAAGTCGCTGCCAAGGACGTCGCCATGCACGTGGCCGCCATGAAGCCGGTTTCCCTGTCCAGTGCTGACGTGCCTGCCGAGTTGGTCGAGCGCGAGCGCTCCGTCGCCGCCGCCAAGGCCGCCGAGGACGCGTCTGTGGCTACGGCCGCTGGTAAGCCGGTGCAATCTCCGGAAATCGTGCAAAAACGCATCGAAGGCGGTGTGCAGAAATACCTCAAAGAGGTGTCGCTGTTCAACCAGTCTTTTGTGAAAAATGACAAGCAAACTGTCGAGCAAATGCTCAAAGCCTGTGCTACCACGGTGCATGGATTTACCCTGTATGTGGTGGGCGAGGGCATTGAAAAACGCGTGGACGATTTCGCTGCCGAAGTGGCCGCCCAGGTTGCCGCTGCCAAGCAGGGCGCCTAAACTAGGGCCCTGACCGGCCCGTGCCGGGCGCCTGGCGCCTGGCAATTTCCCCAAACCCGCCTCAACGCCGTTGGAAGCACTTATGACCCACGCCAAGCCTGCCTACAGTCGAATTTTGTTGAAACTGTCCGGCGAGGCTTTGATGGGGGATGATCAATTCGGTATCAACCGTGACACGATTGTCCGTATGGTCGATGAAATCGCCGAGGTCACCCGCCTGGGTGTGCAGGTGGCCGTTGTTATTGGTGGCGGCAATATCTTTCGCGGTGTTGCGGGTGGTTCAGTCGGTATGGACCGCGCCACGGCCGATTACATGGGCATGCTGGCCACAGTCATGAATGCCCTGGCTTTGGGCGACACCATGAACAAAGCCGGCTTGACTGCCCGCGTGATGTCGGCCATCGGCATCGAGCAGGTTGTCGAGCCCTATGTGCGGCCCAAAGCGCTGCAATATTTAGAAGAAGGCAAGGTGGTGATCTTTGCCGCCGGCACCGGCAATCCCTTCTTTACCACCGACACCGCTGCGGCATTACGGGGCGCCGAAATCGGCGCCGAAATTGTGCTCAAGGCCACCAAGGTCGATGGTGTCTATGACGCCGATCCGAAAAAAGTGCCTACGGCCAAGCGCTATGCTGCGCTGACCTTTGACAGCGCTATGCAGCAAAATCTGGGCATCATGGATGCGGCAGCTTTTGCGCTGTGCCGCGACCAAAAATTGCCCATCAAAGTATTTTCTATTTTCAAGCACGGCGCGCTCAAGCGCGTCGTGATGGGCGAGGACGAGGGCACTTTGGTGCACGTTTGATTCTTTGGAGTAAAGACTATGGCGATTGCAGAAATCCGCAGCGGTGTGGAAGCCAAGATGGAGCAATCCATCGCCAACTTCAAAAACACCCTCACCAAGGTGCGCACCGGGCGCGCTAATCCGGCTTTGCTCGATACCGTGCAGGTGGAGTACTACGGCTCGATGGTGCCGCTGAGCCAGGTTGCGAACCTCAATTTGATCGATTCGCGGACCATCGGCATCCAGCCTTGGGAAAAAGGTATGGGCGCCAAGATTGAAAAAGCCATCCGCGAGAGCGATCTGGGCCTCAATCCGGCCAGCATGGGCGACCTGATCCGCGTGCCCATGCCCATGATGACCGAGGAGCGCCGCAAAGAGCTGACCAAGGTGGTGCGCAGCGAGGGCGAAAGCGCCAAAGTGGCGATCCGCAATCTGCGCCGAGACGCCAACGACGCGGTCAAAAAGCTCGAAAAAGATAAAACCGTTTCCGAAGACGAGCAAAAGCGCTCCGAGGCCGATATCCAGAAATTGACCGACCGCTTTATTGCCGACGTCGACAAACTGGTGGCGGCCAAAGAACAAGAGATCATGGCCGTTTAGGCCCTGCCCATGCTAAAGCAGCGGATCATCACGGCGGTGCTTATGCTGGCGGTGTTGATTCCATCGGTATGGGCCCAGGATTCGCGCGCTTTCGTCGTCATCACCGCCGCAATGATTGGTGCCGGTGCCTGGGAATGGTCCCGGCTTTGTGGATGGGGTGGCGCTCGCGCATGGTTGGCTGGCGCCCTGACTGCGCTGGCCTGCGCGCTGTGCTGGTGGGGCGGCCTGGCCCAGGCCAATTTATTCGGTTTGTGGGCGCTGGTGGGCGCGGCGTGGGTGCTCGTGGCGGCGCGCTATCTGGCCATGGGCGTGGACTCATGGGCTGCAGTTGCCCCGGCGCTGCGCTTGGCCGTTGGCTTAGTAGCCTTGGTCAGCGCCTGGCTGGCGCTGGTACAGGCGCGGCTTTTGGGCATTAACTTCTTGTTTTCTGTGCTGGTTTTGGTCTGGGGCGCGGATGTCGCCGCTTATTTTTGTGGCCGTTTTTTGGGCGGACGCTGGATCGAGCGCAAGCTTGCGGTGCGCATCAGCCCGGGGAAAACCTGGGAGGGGGCCTTAGGCGGTCTGCTCGCCGTGCTGCTGATTGCCTTTGTCTGGCAAGCCCAAGAAGCGGGCGCCGATTGGGGTGCGCCCAGCCTGTACACACGCCTCTTTAGCGCAGGGACCTTGTTTGCGGTCGTGGCAGTGGTGTTTCTCACAACCATGAGCGTGGCCGGCGACTTGCTTGAGTCGCTGTTCAAGCGCGCCGCCGGCGTCAAAGACAGCAGCGCGCTGCTTCCGGGGCATGGCGGTGTGCTCGACCGGGTAGACGCTTTGCTGCCGGTTCTTCCCCTGGCCCTGCTGGTGTGTACTGCGTAAACGTCTACTGCAAAATCGGATAGCCTATGCAACAAAAGAAGCAAGTTGTCACGGTTCTGGGCTCTACCGGCTCCATTGGCGTCAATACGCTGGACGTTATCGCACGCCAAAGTGGCGCCTACGAGGTGTTTGCGCTGACTGCCAACACCCAGGTGGACTTGCTAGCCGCCCAATGCCGCCAATGGAGGCCGCAATTTGCCGTCATGGTCAGCGAAATCCATGGTCGGCGCTTGCAGCAGCAACTGCGCGAAGATGGCTTGTCCACCCAGGTTTTGTGGGGCAGCGCAGCGCTTGACACGGTGGCCGCCGACCCGCAGGTGACTACGGTGATGGCCGCGATCGTGGGCGCCGCCGGTCTGTCCTCGTGCATTGCCGCTGCCTTGGCGGGCAAGCGTTTGCTGCTGGCCAATAAAGAGGCCCTGGTTGTGGGCGGTGACTTTTTCATGGAAGCGGTGCGCCGTGGGGGGGCCACATTACTGCCCATCGACAGCGAGCATTCGGCGATTTTCCAGTCCTTGCCCGAAGATGCGCGCACCTGGCCGAAGGTGGTGGACAAAATCATCCTGACCGCCTCGGGCGGCCCCTTTCGCCAGCGCGATCCGGCGACATTGCGCTTGGTCACACCCCAAGAGGCCTGCGCGCACCCTAATTGGTCTATGGGGCGCAAAATTTCAGTCGATTCGGCCACCATGATGAACAAGGCGCTGGAGGTCATCGAGGCCAAACACCTGTTTGCCATGGCGCCCGAGGCCATTGAGGTCTTGATCCATCCGCAGTCGGTCATCCATTCCATGGTGCAGTTTGTTGACCATTCGGTGGTGGCGCAGTTGGGCACGCCCGATATGCGCGGCCCGATTGCTTATGGCCTGGCCTGGCCCCGGCGCCATGTCTCGGGCGCCAGCGCCATCGACTTTGCCACGCTGTCGGCCCTGACTTTTGAACCCTTGTCCACGCCCGGCCATTCTGAGCGCTTTGCCGGATTGCAGCTGGCCTGGCAGGTGTTGCGCGCGCCTTCGGGGACCTCAGCTGTGCTCAACGCGGCCAATGAGGTGGCCGTAGCGGCCTTTCTAGACGAAAAAATACGCTTTGACCAAATCCATGCCGTCAATTTAGAGGCCTTGGCGCGCTACCTGCCGCCCAAGCCCGCCAACTTGGAGGACTTGCTGGCCATCGACCAGCAGGCCCGCGCCTTGGCGCAGGCCTATGCCGACAGCCTGCAGCCATGAGTCCCTTACATGAGCCCGTTATGATGGCGCCAGGTGCATTTCGCTACAAGGCCCCGCTAAGGGTCGCTTGATTGCGCCTTGCCCACACACTTATTACTATGCCCCAAGCTTTCATGCAGATTATTCGCCTTCTTGCCGCGCTGTTACTGGCTTTGTTCGCCCATGCGGCCTTAGCGCTGACCCCGTTTGTTATTGAGGATATCCGGGTGGAGGGTTTGCAGCGGGTGGAGGCCGGAACCGTTTTTGCTTCCTTGCCGGTGCGGGTGGGCGACAGCTATTCGGACGACAAGGCGTCCAGTTCCATCCGGTCTTTGTTTGCGCTGGGCCTATTTAGCGACGTTCGCATCGATGTCAAAGGAAAAATCCTGATGGTTGTGGTCGCTGAGCGGCCCACGGTAGCCTCCGTCACCTTTACCGGGACAAAGGAATTTGACAAAGACGTGCTTATCAAGGCGCTCAAAGACATCGGTTTGGCCGAGGGCCGCCCCTTTGACAAAGCCATGGCGGACAAAGCCGAGCAAGAACTCAAGCGCCAGTACATCAACCGCAGCATGTACGCGGCCGAAGTGGTCACCACAGTCACCCCGATCGAGCGCAACCGGGTGGACCTGAGTTTTGCCGTCAGCGAGGGCGATACGGCCAAGATCAAGGAAATCAAAATCATCGGTAACAAGGCCTTCCCAGAGGACACTTTGCTAAGCTTGTTCGACTCAGACAGTGGCGGCTGGCTCAGTTGGTACACCAAATCGGACCGCTATGTGCGCACCAAGCTCAATGCCGACGTGGAGACACTGCGCGCTTACTACACAGCGCGCGGCTACCTGGAGTTCTCGGTGGACTCGACCCAGGTGGTGATTTCGCCCAATAAACAAGACATCAGCGTCACCATCAACGTGACCGAAGGCGAACGCTTTGTGGTCTCCAAAGTCAAGATGCAGGGCAATTTCCTGGCCAAGGACGCGGAGTTTGAGGCCTTGGTTTCCATTCGCGTGGGCGAACCCTACAACGGCGCCGAAGTGGCCCAGACCACCAAATCGTTTACCGACTATTACGCCAATTTCGGTTATGCCTTTGCCGTGGCCGAAGCGCAAACCTCGATTGATCGCAGCACCAACCAGGTGGAAATCACCATCAAGGCAGACCCTTCGCGCCGGATTTACGTGCGCCGCATCAACATTACTGGTAACGACACGACGCGTGACGAAGTGATCCGCCGCGAGTTCCGCCAGCTCGAGTCGGCCTGGTACGATGGCTTTAACATCAAAATGTCGCGCAACCGGGTGGACCGCTTGGGCTATTTCAAAGAGGTCACCGTCGACACCCAGGACATCCCCGGCTCACCCGACCAGGTCGATTTGATTGTCAATGTCTCCGAAAAACCCACCGGCAGCATCAGCTTAGGCGCCGGTTACTCCAGCGCCGATGGTCTGGGTCTGAACTTTGGTTTTAAACAAGACAACGCCTTTGGCTCGGGCAACTCGTTGGGCATTGAGGTCAACACCAGCAAACTGAACCGAACCTTGGTACTCAGTACGACCGATCCTTACTTCACCACCGACGGCGTCTCACGCAGTATTGACGTCTATCAGCGCACCACGCGACCGTATGCCGACATCAATAGCTACTCGCTGAGCAACATTGGCGCCAGTGTGCGTTTTGGCGTTCCGTTCTCCGAGACGGACACGGTGTTTTTTGGTATTGGCTATGACCAAACGACCATTGAGCCGGGGACTTTGCTGCCCACCGCCTACAGCGATTTTGCCGATTTGTTCGGCTACACCGCCACTTCGGTCCCCCTCACAGTTGGCTGGGGTCGTGACAGCCGTGACAGCGGACTGGTCCCCAGCTCGGGTCGGCTGATCCGTGCCAACGCTGAGTGGAGCGTGGCCGGCGAGTTGACCTATTTGCGCGGGACGCTGACCGCCCAGCAGTACTACCCGGTCACAAAGAAAATTACCTTGGCGCTGAACGGCGAAATCTCCTTGGCCACCCCGACCAATGGCCAGGCCTACCCGCTGTTCAAAAACTACACCTCCGGCGGTCTGGGTTCGGTGCGCGGTTTTGAGCCTGGCAGCCTGACTACGGCCGAGCAGCGGGCGCAGGGCGCAGTGGCGATCGGCGGTACTAAAAAGGTCACTATGAACGCTGAGCTTCTGTCGCCCTTGCCCGGCGGCGGCAGCGACAAGACGCTGCGGGTTTACGCTTTTGTCGATGCCGGCGGCCTTTATGGCCCCAATGAGTCCATCCAACTGGGTGACCTGCGCAGCTCGGTGGGCGTGGGTATCAGCTGGATCTCGCCGGTCGGCCCGCTGCGCTTGGCCGTCGCCAAGCCGCTCACCAAGTTCGATAGCGATAAAATACAGTCACTTCAATTCCAAATTGGAACCTCTTTCTGATGAAAACCCTTTCTTTCCTCCTTGGCTGCACGCTGGCCTTTGCCACCTTGGCTACCTCTGCTTTTGCCCAAGAGTCCAAAATCGGCTATGTCAACACCCAGCGGATCACGACCGAGTCCACCATCGCCAAGTCGGCCCAGGCCAAGCTGGAGCAAGAATTTTCCAAGCGCGGTAAAGAGTTGGCCGATTTGCAGACAGCCCTGAAAAACTTCAGCGATAAGTTTGAGCGTGACGCGCCCACCTTGACCGAGTCGCAGCGCAATTCCCGCCAAAAAGAGGGCGCCGAACTGAGCCGCGATCTGCAGCGAAAACAGCGCGAGTACCAGGAAGACCTGAACGGCCGTCGTAATGAAGAGCTGCAACAAGTGCTCGACAAAGCCAACAAAGCCGTGCGCAAAGTCGCTGAAGATGAAAAATACGACATCGTGATCCAAGAAGTGGTGTACAGCAATGCCCGCCACGACATCACGGACAAAGTCTTGAAGATCCTCAACACGGGCGCCAAGTAAGGTGCAGCCCTGTCAGCGGCGTGGCTGAAATCCGGCTTGCTGAAATAGTGGCCGCCCTGGGCGGTACGCTGCATGGTGAGGGAAGCCTCGTGATTCGCGCTTTGGCGCCCCTGGAGGACGCGGGGCCGCACGACATCAGCTTTCTGAGCAACCCCAAATACCAGCAGCAACTGGCCAACAGCCAGGCAGGCTGCGTGATCGTCGCCCCAGCCCTGCAGGCGCAAGCAATGGAGCGCGGAAACTGCATTCTTGCCGACAACCCCTATTTGTACTTTGCCAAGCTCACCCAGCTCTGGCGCGCCCGCACCAGCGGCTCGGCGGCCGTACGCGGCCCGGGTGACTGGGTGCATCCCAGCGCGGTGGTGCATCCCGACGCCTTGGTGCACCCGAGTGCGCGCATTGGCGCTTTGTGCGTGATCGAACGCGGCGCGCGCATAGGCGCCATGACCGAATTGCGCTCGCGGGTGACGGTGGGCGAGGACTGCGTGGTCGGGCAGCGCTGCCTGATTCACCCGGGCGTGGTCATCGGCGCCGACGGTTTTGGTTTTGCACCCGACGGCCCGCGCTGGGAAAAAATAGAGCAACTCGGCGCTGTGCAGATCGGCAATGACGTCGAAATCGGCGCCAACACCTGCATCGACCGCGGCGCGCTGCGCGATACCGTGATCGAAGACGGCGTCAAACTCGATAACCTGATTCAGGTCGGGCACAACGTGCACATCGGCCGCAACACGGCTATTGCCGGCTGCGTCGGTATTGCTGGCAGCGCCCGCATTGGCGCGCAATGCACGATTGGCGGGGGCGCCATCGTGCTCGGCCATCTCGAAATTGCCGACCATGTTCAAATTTCCGCCGGTACTCTGGTCAGCAAGTCGATACGCTCGCCGGGTCACTACACCGGCATATTTCCCCTGGACGAAAACAGCGCTTGGGAGCGCAATGCCGCATCGCTCAAGCAGTTGCACAAGCTGCGCGAGCGTATCCGGGTACTTGAAAGTGAACACAAAAAATGATGGATATCCACCAAATTCTCAAACAATTGCCGCACCGCTATCCCTTCTTGCTGGTGGACCGGGTGCTGGACATTGACAAGGGCAAAACCATCAAGGCACTTAAAAACGTGACGATGAACGAGCCGTTTTTCGAGGGCCATTTCCCGCACCGCCCGGTGATGCCCGGTGTTTTGATGCTTGAAGCGCTGGCGCAGGCAGCGGCTTTGCTCGCCTTTGACGCGCTGGACACCTCGCCCAGCGACGACTCGGTGTACTACTTTGCCGGTATCGACGGCGCCCGTTTTAAGCGCCCGGTGGAGCCTGGCGACCAGCTGATTTTGGAAGTGCAGTTGCTGCGCATGAAAGCTGGCATCTTTAAGTTTAAGACCCGTGGCAGCGTGGACGGCGAAACCGCTGTCGAAGCCGAACTGACTTGTGCCATGCGCGCCATCCCGACCAAGGCCTGAGGATGCCCACGATTCACCCCACCGCCG
>Ga0304728_1001737_pt1 | contig 14913 bp, 14 predicted proteins | sample C_130625_MF_Meta_FD_190476 | JGI IMG/M metagenome (GOLD analysis project Ga0304728, IMG submission 190476) | Freshwater microbial communities from Lake Croche, Canada to study carbon cycling - C_130625_MF_MetaG (v2) (version 2) | ecosystem: Environmental > Aquatic > Freshwater > Lake | place... | reverse complement strand
GTGACAACTGCAAAGTCGCCCAGCCACTGTCGACCATGAAAAAGGACGGCGAAAAAGGTGGCGCCACCATCGAGAACGTCGTGGCCGCGGACACGAGCGTCGCGGCGGAACTGCAGGCGCGGATCGCGGAACTCGAAGCACGACTGGCAACCTCGAACGGGGCAACACCCGTGCTCGTCGGTGCGGTGCGTGAGCGCCTGCCTCGTCGTCGCGTATCGAGTACTTTCGCCTTCCGCGTGGCCGACTGTGAGGGTTACGTCACGGTGGGTGAGTACGAAGATGGTCGTCCCGGTGAAGTATTCATCAAAGTGTCGAAGCAGGGATCAACCCTCGCCGGCATCATGGACGCCTTCTCCATCTCGATTTCCCTGGGACTCCAGCACGGTGTGCCCCTGGCGACCTATGTGCGCAAGTACGTGAACATGAAGTTTGAACCTTCCGGCATGACCGATGACGCAGAACTGCGCATCGCCTCGTCGCTGGTGGACTACATCTTCCGTCGTCTGGCCTTGGACTACCTGGCACCGAGTGAGCGCGAGGACTTGGGTGTGCTTTCGACCAGTGAGCGCATCCAGCCGACCTTGCCGGAAATTGCCGAGCAGGCCACGGTGACCGTCGGCATTGAAGTTGTTCCCGTGCAGCCCAGCTTGCTGGAAATCACCCCGAAGCCCGCAGCCACGGAAAAGCCCTTGGCTCGCAGCGAACAGCGTGACGCGCCGATGTGTTACGCCTGCGGTGACTCCATGCAACGTGCGGGTTCGTGCTACGTCTGCGCGAGTTGCGGAGCAACCAGCGGTTGCAGTTGATGTCGAGTGACTCCGAGACTTCAGCGCCAAAGACGCGTTGATTTCAGCGGAGGGACACTGAGGTTGCAGTAGTGACACACGGTGTCACAGAGAAGAAGCGCCGAGAGCCAGTGATGTTCTCGGCGCTTCTTCATGTCTTGTGCGAAGACCGACCAAGAGTTCGTCGATCATCTCCTTGACTTGTGACTTGCAAGTTAGTACTGTAGACGGAAGACCGCCGGCAACAAGGCCTGCCGTCCTCAGAGGAGATGGCCCAATGACGCAACGCGTTCTCGTTACCGGTATCAGTGGCTACGTGGGACAACACGTCGCCGCCGAACTACTCACTCACGGCTTCGAAGTTGTCGGCACCGTGCGCTCTCTGGCAAGGTCCGCGTCCCCCAGAACCGCCATCGCCAAGGTATCTCCAATTGAGAGCCTGACTTTCGTCGAGGCCAATCTCCTCTCGGACGAAGGTTGGGACGAGGCGATGGATGGGTGTCAGTACGTGATCCACGTCGCTTCACCCTTCGTTCTCGCCGAGCCCAAGGACGAAAACGACCTGATCGCTCCCGCCGTCGAGGGGACCAAGCGCGTCCTTCGCGCCGCCAAGCGAGCGGGCGTGAAGCGAGTGGTGCTTACGTCGTCAGTCGTTGCCATGACCGCCGGCAAGCCGAGTGGCCGCTACGGTCCCGACGCCTGGTCCGACGTGAACGCCAACATCGGCGCCTACGCCAAGAGCAAGACCTTGGCCGAGCGCGCGGCCTGGGACATCGTCGCTGATGGATCGATGGAACTCGTCGCCATCAACCCCGGCTTCGTTCTGGGTCCCTCGCTCGGCGCCGCCGGCGACGGACAGAGCATGGCGATGATCTCGGGCTTGATCGCAGGCAAGATGCCAATGATTCCCGACGTGGCCATGGGCATGGTGGACGTGCGCGACATCGCGCGCTTGCACGTGGCCGCATTGAGCGCCGCCGGTGCGCCCGGCAAGCGCTTCATTGCCGCGAGTGAGAATCCCGTCGCGATGGCTTACCTGGCGAGCGTGCTGCGAGGGGCCGGCTACGCGAAGGTCCCTTCGCGCAAGGCCCCAAACTTCGCGATCAAGCTAATGAGCCTCTTCGATCGCGAGGCCAAGGGCATGGTGCCTCAACTCAGTAAGAAGGTCGCCTACGACAACCACGATACGTACGATGTTCTGGGATGGCAGCCGACCGCGTTGGAGACAACCCTCGTGGAGATGGCCGCCGCGATCGCTAGGTAGGAGACCATGGAAAAGGAACTCGACACGGGGACACCCGACTGGCGCTCGGTCTGCCCAATCGCCTCGGGCCTCGACATTCTCGGGGACAAGTGGTCGCTGATCATCGTGCGTGACCTCATCGCACACGGGACCCGCACGTACTCCGAGTTCGGCGAATCGCCGGAGGGGATCTCCACCAACATCTTGGCGGCCAGGCTGAAGTGGCTCACCTCGCTTGGTCTCATCGAGCACGTCGATCCCGACCGAGCGGCGCGCAACAATGCCTATCGACTAACCCCGAGTGGCCAGGCCCTGCGGCCCGTCCTCGAAGAACTCGGTCGGTGGTCGCAGACCCATCTCAAGGCTCTGCACCCCGACATCGTCGACATCGTCTAATCACACAACGACAGGCATTGCGCGAAATCCTCCTTGACTTGTGATTTGCAAGTGATACTGCTAGATTGCGAAATGCAAGTTACAACGATCCGACGAGGAGACAACCACAATGACCGACGAAGCGACACCCGCCTACGCGATGGTGCAGATCAACATGAAGAACCCCGAGGAGTTCATGGAGCGCTACGCGCAGCACGTCATGCCGATCCTGGCGGCCTGGAACGTGGAGATGATCGCGGGAACGATGTCGCCCGTCACCATTGAGGGCGACTACCGCGGCAACTGGGCGGCCATCTTGAAGTTCGCCAACAGGAAGGCCGCCGACGAGTGGTACAACTCGGAGGACTACGAGCCCTTCAAGAATCTCCGCCTGAATGAGCTGACCGACTTCACCAGCCTGGTCTTCGTCGAGGGCCTCCAAGCAGCCACTGCTCAGGGCTGAGAGTCCGATAGTCGCACGAGTGGTAGTTCGCAGTGACCGTAACTGCCTCCGACTCTCTAAGCGCTGACATCCCAAAGCACTAGCCGGCGTCGCTTACTGCAACGCCGGCTAGTGACGTTTTCAGAGCCAACCGAGTGGGGTTGACAGGACACTCTTCCCACCATCCGTCGCATCGTGCTGCCGAACCGGGGGGGGGTATCTGCCCGACCGAACGTCGGTGTCGCTTGGACTGAATCTCGGATGTCACTCGACAGTTGATTCACAAAGTAGTTTCGTCATGGCAATACGAGGGAGTGGCCGCAAGCCGCTCCCTCGTGTGGTTGACGAAGACGTGTCTGCTCCGTGACGAATGATGAACGTATCTCCGACGGCAGCGAGGGCGTTGCCAAGGTAGCGATTCGCTATAAAAGTCTTTGGATAAGAAAGTCATCACTCGCTGAGCGTGGTGGGTAGGGTGAGGATATGACTACCGACCTCTTGGACGACGTGGCTCCTCCTTCCGACGGGGGAGCCGGTTCGCTCAAACCCGTGATTGACATCATTCCGGCTGCGGCGTATCTCAACCCCACGTGGAAGGGTATGAGTTACTTTGCCCGTGACGTGGTTGTTTACGGCGGCCTGGTGGCCGGATTGATCTTTGTGTCGAACCCGCTCTACGTTGTGTTGCTCGAGATTGTCATGGCCTTTTCCGTGGTTTCGCTCTTCATTGTGGGCCACGACGCCGCCCACGGCGCCCTCTTCAAGACCAAGCGCATGAACAAATGGGTCGGTCGTGTAGCCATGATGCCGAGTTGGCACGTGTACGAAGCCTGGGTGCTCGGGCATAATCGGATTCACCACCCCTACACCGTTCGCCAGGGCTACGACTTCGTGTGGCACCCCGTGACCGCGAGCGAATACGGCGCCATGTCACTTTGGGGCAAGGCCCTGCACCGCGTGCAGTGGGCGTGGTACGGAGCGGGACTGTATTACGCCATTGACGTGTGGTGGAACAAGATGATCAATTTTCGTCCGCCCGCTCGCTGGGTGAAAGCTATTCGTCGTGATCGCGTTTTCACCTACGCCTTCGTATTCGGGGTCGCGGGTGTATTGGCCTACCTCGGAGCCATTCGGACCCACTCCGTGTGGGGGACCTTATGGATGATTACGCGCATCGAGGTAATCCCGTTTCTGGCCTTCTGCGTGATGATCGGATCAGTAGTGCACGTGCACCACGTACAGCCAAATATTCGATGGTGGAAGAAAGCCGACTGGACGAAGTTCAAGGGCCAAATGGACGGCACAACCGTACTGCGCGTTCCCAAGGGAATGAATTTCTTCCTGCACTGGATCATGGTGCACACGCCGCACCACGTGGACATGCGTATTCCGATGTACAACCTAGAAATGGCCGCCGACGCCATCAAGAAGCACTTCCCGGACATCGTGTATGACGCCCCCCTGCGACTGAAGGACTTTCGCCGAAACACGCGTATCTGCAAGTTGTACGACTTCGAAAACGGGCGCTGGATGAATTACCGAGAAGGCAAGGCCTCGCTCGTCAACGCCTGATCGGCCACGCGGCCATCTTCGGCGGCGCTCAATGAGCGTCGCAAACTAACACCCAATAGACCGCCCACCAGGCAGCCCCCAGCGACCACGAATGGCCACGCGCCGGCACCGGTACCGGCGAGCATGTAGCCGGCCAGCAAAGGTGCCAGGGTCCCCGAGAGTGACCAGGTGAGGCCTTGGGCAGCGTTGTAGCGACCCCGAAGCTCATCGGGTGAAATCTGATTAACCATGGCGGGCGCGACGGGTGACCAGAGAGTTTCGCCCACGGCAAAAATTGACGTGGAAAGACACAGCAATATCATCGCCGTGTCCGCGCCTACGTGTGCACCCAGCCCCACGCAGATCCACGAGGCTGACCACAGCAATCCCACTACCCCGATGACGCGCGTTCGACTGCGACCTTCGATAAGGCGGAGGGAGAAAATTTGCACGAGGACAATTGTTCCCGTGTTACAGGCGAAGGCAATTCCCATGTGGGCGACCGAGAGATGCATTCGGTTGACGACGAAAAGAGAAAGCCCCACCTCGAGTGACGCGTAGCCACAAAAGGCCAGCAAGGTGGAAGCGAGAAGAAAATGGACTAAACGACGGTCACGCACTACCGTGCTCCAGCCCTTTTTTACCCGATTGATGTGGTCATCATCGGGCGCGGGTACGCGTTGGCCGTGCGACCAGAGGGACAAAAGAACTAGCCCGTAGACGATGTCACCCACGGAAGTAACGATGTAGAGGTAGCGAAAGCTCATGGGGTGGGCCACACTGACCACACTGGCCGACACCAAGCCACCGCAACCGATGCCGAGGTTGACCAGCATGAAGTTGACACCGAAGGCGCGTTGACGATCCTCCTCGTGCGTGATGCGAGCCAGTAGCACCGAACTTTGCCCCCAGAGACCCGCTCCGGATACGGCTGTGAGGACGAACGAGCAGATGAGATCGGTGTGACTCATGGAGAGTGCCCACCACAAGGTAGATCCGGCGTTAGTGAGCGAGAGAACAGCCAAGACGGGGGAGGGCCCGATTCGGTCCGACAGACTGCCAAAGAAGGGTCCCATGATCAAGACGAGCAGTGAACCGGCCGTCAGGAGCTCCGCGGCCGCCATGGTGGAGAAATGGTGTATGCGGGTGATGTAGATCATCCCCAGTGACATCACGAGTCCGTTGGCCAGGGCCCACATCAAGGTGGCGAACAGATAGCGCCCCATCGTGCCACGAACCAAGCTCCGAATTTCGACGGGAAGGAGATGGAGCACGAACCGACAGGCTAATGGAACAAGCCGGCACGAAACGGAAATTTAACGGGCGAAGTCCCAGCTTTCACCACGCTCGTAGCTGTGAAGAACGTTTTTGGCGATGAGAATTTTGTGCACTTCGTCGGGTCCATCGGCCAGTCGCAAGGTGCGAGCTCCGAGGTACATGGCCGCCAAGGGCAGGTCATTGGACACGCCGGCGGCTCCCCAGACCTGAATGGCTCGGTCGACCACACGGTGAAAGGCGGCCGGCACGTAGACCTTCAATGCGGAAATCTCGGTACGGGCACGAGGATCGCCACGGTCGATCATCTCGGCAGCACGAATAGTGAGCAGGCGCGAGGTTTGGAGGTCCATGTAGGAATCGGCAATGAAGCCCTGAATGAATTGCTTGTCCTTGAGCAGTCCACCGTGAACTTCACGCGTCAATGCGCGTTCCACCATGAGGTCGAAGGCGCGCCACATTTGGCCGACCGAATTCATGCAGTGAAAGACCCGACCCGCTCCGAGGCGGTCTTGGGCCGCCTCGTGACCTTGGCCGACCCGTCCGAGAACGTTGTCGGCGGGTACGCGGACATCGTTGTACTTCACTTCGCAGTGATCAGAGCTACGCGAACCCCATATGCCAATGCCACGAACGATCTCGACACCGGGGGTGTCGGTGGGAACGATGATTTGACTCATCGACCCGCTTCGCGATCCGTCGGCGGTCGGGTCCTCGACGCGGCACATCACGATAAAGAAGTCGGCTTCGAGACCATTCGAGGTGAACCACTTATGGCCGTTGATGACGTAGTTGTCACCGTCGCGAACGGCGGTGGTCTTGATGGAGCGGGGGTCACTGCCGGCGTTGTCCGGTTCGGTCATTGAATAGCCGGATTGCATGGTGCCATCGATGAGGGGGAGCAACCAGCGCTGCTTCTGATCCTCCGTGCCGTACTTGACAAGGATTTTTTGGTTTCCCGAATTAGGAGCGACCACGCCGAACAAAGAAGCAGCTCCCAGGGCGTAGGCGAGAATTTCGTTCATGTAGGCGTGGGCTAAAAAGTCCAGACCCATACCACCGTATTCCTGCGGCAGGTGAGGTGCCCAGAGGCCGGCCGCCTTGACCTTGACCTTGACGGATTCACGCAGGGCCTTGGAGTCGGCCAGCATTTCGTCGGTAATGGAATGTCCGCGTCGTCCGACGAAGAGGCGATCTTCCACGGGAAGAATCTCTTGGTTGATGAAGGCGGCGGTCCGAAGGCGAACGTCATTGACGTGGTCGGGAAGGTCGGGGATGGGGCTGATGTTGATTGGCACGACATAGTTCTAGCAAGTTGTTCGACCTCGTGCGAAAATGCCTAGTATTTGCGAGACGCGGGAGGACATTGTGGGGATTTCATTTAGTGAGGCCATCAGCCAGGTGACGGGGCCCGGATCGACTTTCGAAACGGTGGACCTGGAGCGCGATGGCTACAACATCGAGGTCTTCAAGAACGCTCCTCCCACCATTCCCGCCATGTTCGCCGGTGGGCGAGGGGTGGCCAACACCTTCTTGGTCTACGAAGACGAAGAATGGTCCTTCGATCGTGTTTTGACCGAAGCCGACGCTTTGGGATATGCCCTCGTTCATCACTACGGGATCAAGAAAGGTGACCGCGTTGGTATTTCCATGCGAAACCTTCCCGAATGGATTGTCGCTTTCGCCGCCATTTTGTCAGTGGGCGCCATCTCCGTTTCCTTCAACGCGTGGTGGACAGAAGACGAACACGAATATGCCATCACTGACTCGGGTTGCAAAATTTTGATTGCGGACACCGAAAGGGTTGCGCGGGCCAGTGCGGTCTGCGATCGTGCCGGCGTTTCCATTATTGGTGTTCGTCTCGACACCCTGCAGCCACTCTCGGCGCACGTAGCCCATTGGAACGACGTGGTCGTTCGTGGCGTTCCTATGCCCGCGGTCGAAATCAGTCCTGACGACGACGCCACCATTCTGTACACCTCCGGGACCACTGGTTTCCCGAAGGGCGCCGTTTCCACTCACCGTGCCGTGACCAACGCGGTGATGGCCTTTGCCTCGCGCAGCGCGCTGCAAGCGCTTTTCAAGGATTTGGCCTCGCCTCCGAATGAGGGCAATGCGCCTTGCTTCATTTTGATCGTGCCGCTCTTTCACGTCACCGGGTGTGTGCCCGTCATGTTGTCGGCTTTTACCTTCCAATTCAAGTTGGTCATGATGTATCGCTGGGAGCCGGAACGTGCGCTGCAGCTCATCGAACGTCACAAAGTAACCACCTTCATCGGCGTACCCACGCAGTCGTGGGACCTTCTCGAGTGCCCGAACTTCTCGAAGTACGACACCAGCTCGCTCGCCGCCATCGGTGGTGGCGGTGCGCCCGCTCCTCCCAAGCTGGTGGCTCGCGTGGAAAGCTCCTTTAGCAAGGGTCGTCCCAGCATCGGATACGGCATGACCGAAACCAATGCCTACGGTCCCGGCAATACCGGTAACGACTACGTCAGTCACCCCTTGTCGACCGGCCGCGTTCCGATTGCTTCGATGCAGGTAGAAATTCGCGACGAGCACGGTACGACACTTCCGGTGAATACCAGTGGAGAAGTGTGGATGAAGAGCCCCACCTTGATTCGTGGATATTGGAACAAACCCGAAGCTACGGCGGAAACTATCGTCAAGGGTTGGCTGCGGAGCGGTGACCTCGGACGCATTGACGCGGAGGGCTTCTTGTACATCGAGGATCGTGCCAAGGACATGATTCTCCGTGCCGGAGAAAATGTCTATTCCGCCGAAGTGGAAGCGGCAATCTACGAGCATGCGTCGGTCTACGAAGCCGCCGTTTTCGGCGTGCCCCACGAGCGCCTCGGTGAAGAGGTGGCGGCGGTCATTTTGTTGAAGGAGGGCATGCAGGCTGACGACGAGGAGATTCGCGCCTTCGTGGCTGCACGCATTGCGGCCTTCAAGGTTCCTACGCGCATTGCCTTCACCAACGAGCGCCTGCCACGCAACCCCGCCGGCAAGTTCTTGAAGCGGGATCTACGAACCCGATTCTTCGTCTAAAGAGCGCTGAATCGAAGCCTGGGCATAGGGCGCCAGGTTGTAGCTGGGCAATTCATTCAGGGGTACCCAGCGAGCCAAATTCGTTGTTCCGTCTTGCTCGTGGGTAATGTCGCGTGAGAGGGCGCGAACACGATAAATAATGCGGATGGTGTGAATTTCCTCACCATTGAGGCGAATTCGTACATCGCTGAGAACATCTTGTAGGACCGCATCGTCAACGCGCACGCCCGTCTCTTCAATGAATTCTCGTTCAACGGCCTCAATGGCTGATTCGCCAAAGTCAATGCCGCCACCGGGGAGCCACCACAATTCGGGCGCGTCGCCGCCGCGCGCCGCGCGCACGAGAAGCACGCAGGCGTGGTCAATACAGATGCCGTAGGCACGAGCGGAGCTGCGTTGCGTAGGCATGAAGTTAATTCCTCTCGCTCTAACGTGACCGCGGGAAGCCTAAGTCAATTTGTGACTCGGACGCGCTGGGCCAACGTGTGGTGATGACCTTACTGCGGGTATAGAAGCCCAGGCCTTCGGGACCGTAGATGTGGGCGTGACCGAACAGCGAATCCTTCCAACCACCGAAGGAATAACTCGCGACCGGAACCGGAATGGGGACGTTGACGCCGATCATGCCAACGGTGACTTGTTTGGTGAAGAGACGAGCGGTATTTCCATCACGCGTGAAAATTGCTACCCCGTTCCCGTAACGGTTGGCGTTCACCACTCGCACTGCGGCGGCGTAGTCCTCCACGCGCACCACGCAGAGAACGGGTCCGAAGATTTCGTCGTCGTAGGCCGGAGTGCCGGGCGTCACGTGGTCCAAGAGACTCGGCCCGATGAAAAATCCTGGACGAGAGCAGAGGTCGGTGCCGTCGCGTACGACCGTGATTCCGTGGCGGGGCGCCTGGATTACGTAGTCCGCGATTTTGTCGCGTTGATGGCCCGTGATGATGGGCCCGAAATCACTCGCGGGATCAGAACCGGGACCCACGCGCAAGGCGTCAGTACGGGTAGCTATTTTGTCCACGAGTTCGTCGGCGATATCGCCGACGGCGACGACCACACTGATGGCCATACAACGTTCTCCGGCGGAGCCGTAGCCGGCGTTGATGGCGGCGTCAGCGGCCACGTCCAGATCGGCGTCGGGCAGTACCACCATGTGGTTCTTAGCTCCTCCCAGAGCCTGCACCGACTTACCCGCGGCGGTCCCGGCTTGGTAGATGGCTTGGGCCACGGGAGTGGAGCCGACGAAACTCACGGCGTCAATGTCGGCGTGCGTAATTAGGGTCATGACGGTATCGGCGTTGCCGTGGACGACGCTAAAGACGCCGTCGGGAAGCCCGGCTTCCTTCAGCAGCTCGGCCAGGCGCACAGTGGTCGAAGGATCACGTTCCGAAGGTTTGACGATAATGGCGTTGCCGGCCGCGAGGGCATTGCTGGTCATCCAGAGGGGGACCATGGCGGGGAAGTTGAAGGGCGTCACGGCGACGATGACGCCCACCGGTTCGCGGAGTGAGTGCACATCCACCCCGTCGGCAACCTGTGATGAGAAGGAGCCCTTGAGGTGCTCGCTGAGACCACAGGCGTATTCGACGGTTTCAATGCCGCGAGAGAGCTCACCCAAGGCGTCGGCGTGCGTCTTGCCGTGTTCTTGGGTGATGAGCTCGGCGAGTTCGTCGGAGTGATCGAGCAAGAGTTGACGAAAGCGAAAAAGAACCGAGGTGCGTTGGGCAAGGGTGGCGTTTCCCCAAGCGGCGGCCGCGCTGCGCGCGAGCGCAACGACTTCGTCGATCAGCGCGACATCGGCGAATCCGACAGTGGCGATTTCCTCGCCGGTGGCGGGATTAAAGACTAGGGCGCTGCGTCCGGTCGAAATTCGAGTCTTGCCGCCCACAACATGGTTAATTTGTCGCATACAACTCCTCGAAGATGCCACCAATCTAACCGTCGTGGCTGCACTCGTTGTAGGGTTCTAGGCGTGTCAACACCCCCCATTGTCTTTCCTCTTCGTGACGCAGCGGCCGTCGAGCCACTCGATCATGGGCGCTTCGGCGTCAACCTTTCGCAGGCGTACACCGTGGTTGGTCGACCTAACGGTGGGTATTTGCAGTGCGTGATGGCGAACGCCGCGTTGGCTGCCGCCAGCGAGCAGGGGGCACCGCACATTCACGCGACGGCGGTGACGACGAACTACATCGGCTCTCCCGAAGTCGGCGAGGCCGAGGTGCGCGTGGACGTTCGCCGAGTGGGTCGCGGAGCCTCCTTCGTGCACGCCGCCCTCTGGCAAAACGGCAACGTCACCACGGAATCACTCATTACTTTGGGAACGCTAGAGCAGGAGTCGAACCTGCGCTATCACGATGCCCTTCCACCTCTCGTGGCCCTCCGCGAGGACTGCCATTCCTCGCGGCCGACTAACGGCGAGATCAACATCATGTCCTCGGCTGAATTACTACTCGACCCCTCCTGCGTGGGCTGGTGGACGGGGTCAGTCTCGGAACGCGCGGAAATCAAGGGCTGGATTCGTCTCGACGACAGTGTTGCCCAATGGGATGCCTGGAGTGTTCTGTTCGCCAGCGACGCACTACCCCCCGCCACCTTCCCCGTGGGGTCGTCCGGCTGGGTACCAACGCTCCAACTTTCTAGTTACGTACGTTCTATTCCCTCCAGCGAGTGGCTACGCGTTCGTCAATGGTGTGTCGTGATCGAAGATGGGCTCGTGGACGAGCGCTGTGAGCTCTTTGATGACCGTGACCGCCTGGTGGCATCGTCGTCCCAACTCGCCATGGTCCGTTTTCCCGCGGGACTCTAGGCCACTCACATGAAGACGCCTTTCGTCGGCGTTGACGAGTCGCTGCACCTTCGAAATCGAGTGGTCGTTCCACGTGACGCCCTGACAGTGCGCTGCACGACCTCGTCGGGACCCGGCGGTCAGCACGCTAATCGCACTATGTCCAAGGTGGTGGTCAGCGTGGTGGTGGCGGAGCTCCCCATCGCTCCGCGCTGGATTGAGCTTCTCGGTCGTCAACTCGGGGAGCGAGTGAGTGGCTCCTCGAGCACCCATCGCTCGCAAGCAGCAAACCGCCGAGCGGCGCTGGAACGATTGGCTGAGAAACTCCATCAGGGACTTTACGAAGATCCCCTTCGGCGTCCCACGAAGCCCACTCGCGGTTCGCAGCAGCGACGGGTACAGGGCAAGATGAAACGAGCCGCGGTGAAACAATCGCGGCGACGTCCGTTAGCGGAAGATTAAGCCAGAGACGCGAGATGTTCGTCGGCGTGGCGAAGAGTACTAGCCATCACGGCAGCGACTTCCTCGTCAAAGAATTCACGTGGACCCACGATGGGAGTGAGCGATGCGTAGCCCGCAGCAATTAGCGCACCGTCTTCATCCGCCATCTCGTCGCTGACGTCACCGAGGGTGGGGGTAGCGGCACCCAGTCGCAGGGGAAGAACTCCCGACTGACCGAGAGGTTGGCCACCGGCGCGGGGTCCGGCAGACTTCACAATTCCGGCTGTTGAAATTCGTCCGCGGCGCACACCGAGAATCTCGCGGGCCGGGAGGTTGGGGACATTGAGATTCAACAAGGTGCGCGCGGGGGCGTGCTCCAATTGATCAAGTACGCACATAGCTAATTCGGCGGCGGTGTCGTAGTGCACGTTCTCGCCCCAGTTAACGGATACGGCTAGACCCTTGACGCCGAGTTGAGCGCCGGTGAGCACGGCCCCCACCGTTCCCGAGTGCAACACGGAACGACCGACGTTGGCGCCAGCATTAATGCCGGAGAGGACGATATCGGGCTGCATCCCCAGGCTTCCCAGCGAACCAATAATCGCGCACAGCGCGGGGGCCGCCGCTAAGGCGAAGGCGGGTATGTTCTCGGCCCCTTCGATTGGTACGCGTTCGTAGGCGATTTCGGGGTGGTCGAAGACGTCACCCACTGCCGCGCTCATACCGGAATAGTTGACGTTGGGGGCAGCCACCAACGCTTCCCGCGTAACCCCCTCGGGCGCCCGCTCTATCCAACGGGCGACCGCCCGCGTCAGCACCTGGATACCAGGGGCGTGAATTCCGTCGTCGTTTGTTATAAGAATACGCATCCGTCGCAGGTTAGTAGCGGTGAGTAAAACTGTGGTGAACGACAGGGGAATTTTGTGACATTACCTACGGGTGAACAAATTGCCATAGCGCACGGTGATCAGCGTGCCGTGATCTGCGAAGTAGGAGCCACCTTGCGCACCTACGGAACCGGGGGCGTGGCCGTTGTCGAAGGGTTCGCCGCCGACGAACGGGCCACCGGTGGTCGCGGGCAAGTACTTTTCCCCTGGCCGAACCGAATGAGCGGCGAGATTTGGGAGTTCTCCGCGCGCAAGGCTCGGCCGGCCTTGGACGACCCCTCCACCACCACGGCGAATCACGGTCTCATCCGCTGGCAGGCTTTTCATATTGACGCCTTTAATCAGAACCGCTGCGTACTGAGCTGTCTGCTGCACCCCAGTCCGGCCTACCCCTTTCTGGTGTCTCTCGAAGTGGCGTACCACCTCGGCGCCCTGGGCTTGACGGTGACCAGCACGGTGACAAACCGCGACGACGTCCCCGCCCCCTTCGGTTTGGGCTTCCATCCCTATATCGCGGTGACAACGCCCACCATTGAAGGGGCCTCACTCGAAATTCCGGCATCCGCCTTCGTCGAAGTGAACGAACGACTACTTCCCACCGGAGCTATCTTGCCGGTCAAGGGAACGATGCGCGATTTTCGTGAGTCGAAGTCAGTAAATGGTCACGACATCAACACCACCTACACCGAATTGACACGTGACGATTCGGGGATGGCCACGGCCACCGTGACGGACGCGAACGGTCGATCCATCGACCTCAGCGTCGACCGAAACTTCCCGTACCTGCAGGTGTATACCGGTGATCAGTTAGAACGGGGTCGTCGACGTACCGGGGTGGCCATCGAGCCAATGACCTGCCCTCCCGAAGGCCTGCGCAGTGGCAAGGACGTGGTTGTGTTGGAGCCCGGCCAACGCTGGGCCGCGTCGTGGCGAGTGAAAGCCCGATGAGCTCCTGGACTGACCGTGTCGTCGTGGTGACCGGATCCACGAGCGGTATCGGTGAAGAAACAGCCCGCGTTTTCGGCGCTCAGGGCGCAACCGTGGTCATTAATAGCGCGCGCAGCGTGACCGAGGGTGAGCGCATCGCCGCGGAACTACCCTCCGCTTCGTATATTCAGACCTCCGTCGATGGCGACATGGACGCCGATGCACTGGTGGCCGAAGTTCTGCGTCGTTATGGGCGCTTGGATTGTTTGGTAAATAATGCCGGCACGACGCAAGTCATTGCTCATCACGATCTTGCCAGCGCGGACATTACAGTCTGGCGCCGGATTTTTGAGGTCAATGTTTTCGGCACGTGGGCAATGTCGGTGGCGGCCATGCCGGCCTTAAGAGAGTCTCGTGGCTCCATCGTTAACGTATCTTCGATTGCCGGTCTTCGCCCTACCGGTTCGTCGATTCCCTACGCCGCTTCCAAGGCGGCACTCAATCACCTCACCGTCTTGTTGGCGAAGGTAGTCGGTCCCGTTCGGGTAAATGCCGTGGCGCCCGGTTTGGTGGACACGCCATGGACGCAGGAGTGGGACGTGGTGCGTGATTTCGTCCAACAGGCTGCGCCGCTACGTCGCAGTGGACTTCCTTCCGATGTGGCCAAGGTAGTGCAGTGGCTCGCCGAGAGTGACTACGTGACGGGCCAGGTTGTTGCCATCGACGGTGGCCTTACTTTGACGACGTAGGTAGTGCGAGCCGTAAGGCGACGGCCACCGCGGTGGCGGCGGGGCGAATGACCACGTTATTGACGAGGGGAATCGTCGGGAGTTCGAGTTCAACACGGGCCCATTCCGGGAGAATACCGAGGGCCGCCGCTACCAAGGAGGTGTAGGCCGCTCGCTCCAAGGGTCGTGAGGCCACTCCACGGAGAACAAAATTACGCGCGTCCTTGCCGCGAGGAATCATGTCGAGCTCGGGACGAAATGCCTCGAGCTGCTCGAGTAGTTCACGTTCCGACTCGGGAGGAGTAACAACGCCTAAATCCCGAGCCAGCGTCGCCATTTCGGCCACGTAGCGATCCGCGATGTCGGGGGTGATGGCGTGGGGTGAGAAAGCGCGTGCACCCGCGAGGAACATTGAAATTTCGGCCA
>Ga0304728_1001731_pt1 | contig 14964 bp, 15 predicted proteins | sample C_130625_MF_Meta_FD_190476 | JGI IMG/M metagenome (GOLD analysis project Ga0304728, IMG submission 190476) | Freshwater microbial communities from Lake Croche, Canada to study carbon cycling - C_130625_MF_MetaG (v2) (version 2) | ecosystem: Environmental > Aquatic > Freshwater > Lake | place... | reverse complement strand
CTGAAATTTTTTCTAAGTTCTTTCACACAATCATCCAATGTTTCAAATTCATGAATGGTTAACCATTTTAATGCACTGCTACTGCTTCTATAACCCCATTTTTTATGTCTAGGTATTTTAGTGGTAAGTACATATACTTCTTGAATACCCACCGCATCACAGGTTCGCATTACCGCAGAGACATTATGCGGGTCTTGCACATTCTCAAGTACGACTGTTAAGTTAGCTTGACGCTTACTTAATACTTTTAATAATTTTTCGGTACGTTCTGGTGTCATACTTATTTTTTAAAGGGCATTTTGAATTGAACGCCCAATCCTGGTTTAGTCAATGGTGCTATTTTACCATCATGCGCTCGAAAACGATAGTCCAGCCCTTCCGCATTCAATTCAGTCATTAATAAAGGGCCATCCATATCTACATAATCCAATTGAGGTAAAAATTGGGCAATGGCTGCAGATCCAACTACATTCTCATTCATGCTACCCATCATTACTTTCAAGCCTAAGGTTTTTGCCTCCTTAATCATTCTTAGTGCTGGTGTAAGGCCACTGCATTTAGTTAATTTAATATTTATTCCATGAAAATAATTGGCACAAGCAGCCACGTCTTTTTCAAATACACAGGACTCATCTGCAAACAAAGGCAGAACAGAATTCGCTTTTAATTGAGCCATTCCTTCCCAATTATCTTTAGCCAAAGGTTGTTCTACTAATTCTACCCCTAAGTTTGCAAGAGCTGGTATTTTTTGCAAGGCTTCTTCAGTAGTCCATCCTGCATTGGCATCCACACGAAGTGGCGCAGTAGTATGTGCACGTAACGCTGTGATCATTTCAATATCATAGGCTGTACCCACTTTCACTTTATAAATAGGCCAAGGATTTGCGTTCATTTTATCCACCATCTTTTCTATAGGATCAATGCCTAAGGTATAATCACAAATAGGTACAATGGTATTTTCATTCCATAGGGTATCCCAGATTTCATGTAAGGGCTGTTTTTTCATTTGTCCAAACAAATCCCATCCTGCCATATCTAAAGCACAAACTAAAAAAGGATCATGAGGAAACAAGTGATGTAAAAAATGCCAAAATCTTTCTGGATCTATCAAAGCAAATTTTTCAATTAGTTTTCTATTCTTTTCCAAGCGCTCCATCATTCCCTCCACCGTTACATTGTAATAAACAATCGCTGGTGCTTCGCCATAACCTACCCAATTGCCCAAAGACAATCTTACCATTAAACTAGGTTGATGGGTTCTGGTTCTACCATTGGAAATAGTAAAAGGATATTCGAAAGCTAATTTTTGTTCCCAAAAGTCGAGTTGCACGATGAATTATTTTTGCTAAGATACAAAACAGCGCTATTTAGCGGCCAGATTCTTTGATGGCTAATGCCCATTCTTGATTAAACTTATCATGGGTCAACAAATCTTCTAGACTCAGGTGCATGCGATACCTCCAATAATGTTTGGGGTTGGCTGGTATATTGATTCTTTCTTCATTTGGATCTTTTCTTCTTATGGCTTCATCAATACCAAAGAAATCTTGCAATTGAAAGATGGACCACATGGAAGGGGAATACAAATGTTGTAATAAGATGGCTTTATTGATCCAAGGTTCACAATAATTGGGCGCGTCCCCCATCTTCTCTAATTCATATTTGTAAAACTGCTGCGTTTTTTCTTTGTTTTCTTCCCACCAACCTCTAATGGTACTTGTGTCATGAGAAGATGGCGTCACTACACTTAGATATGGGGCGTCTTTGGGATGGAAGAAGCTAGTATTGCTTGCCTTAGGCATTCTCTGTACTTCTAAACTTAAAATACCTAATTGCTGCATGACTTGGGGTACACTAGAAGGAACCAATCCTAAATCTTCTCCGCAGATAAGCATATTGGTAGCCAATTTTAACATCGGCAATTTTTGCATGGCTTCTTTTTCCCAAACTTGTTCTTGCTTATGGAAAAAGTAATTATTGTATAAATCTCTCCATATTTTTTTAGTTTTCTGATCCAATTGCTGGAAAGAACTAGTGCCTTCTAGGTTAAACCTAAAATGGTAAGCTTGTGCATCAGTAGATTCAATTAATAATACATTGCTTATTAAATGATATAAAGCGTTTTTTATTTTTTCATGAAATTCGTCTTTGGGAAGCTTTAAAAAATAAGCTTCCACTTGTCGTTGCGTCTGAAAAGCAGGTAATAAATCATAAACACCTTCATCTCTAGCCGCTAAAAAATTAGTTTTGATAAAATCATTGTCCTCACCAACCAATTGGTGCAAAATAGTTTCATTGATGAAAGGCTTTGTAAAACGTTGCCGATCAAAAGCAATACCATGGCTATTGAATTCATGTATGCTTACTGGAATGGCTGGTACAAAATGCCCCATGATTCCATCAATGGCATGCATTGGAATACTCCATATTCTAAAAAATCCTAAAATATGATCAATTCTAAAAGCATCAAAATAATAGCTCATTTGTTGAAACCTAAGTTTCCACCACTTAAAATCATCGGCAGCCATGGCTTTCCAATCATAGGTAGGAAATCCCCAATTCTGACCCCTCACAGCAAAATCATCTGGGGGTGCTCCCGCTTGCAAATCCATATGAAACAAATTGGGATGTTGCCAAGCATCTGCCCCATATCTATAAACTCCAATAGGAATATCGCCTTTTAAGACAATTCCGTTTTCATGTGCATATTTACTCGCTGCACTCAATTGTAAATGCAAGTGGTATTGAACAAAATAATAAAAAGCAATTTCTTGATAGTTACTCGCTTTGGGTTGCGTCAAGCTTTCAATAGCCGCTTCATTGTAATTGGCATGCGTAGGCCATTGATTAAAATCAACCGTACCATGTAATTCTCTTAAATAGGAAAATGCACTATAGGAAACAAGCCAATGTGCATTGTGATTATAAAATTCTTTGAACCCTGTAGAAGCCAAATCTTTTTTTCCATTTTCTTTGTACAAGGTTCTTAACAATTTCCATTTCAAGTCCATCACCGCCACATAATCTACCTCAGGAAGCAGATTCAAAGATTGTATTAAGGCGGCATAGGGTTTTAAAATGGTTTCTTGCCCTTTCTTTAAAATATCTTGGATACGAATAAACATGGGGTGCAATGCAAAAGCAGATATCCCAGCATAGGGATAAGAATCCATAAATGTATGTGTTGCGGTCGTATCATTCAACGGCAACAATTGTATTAGTTTTAATCCAATTATTTTAGCCCAATCTACCAATAATTTTATATCTGTAAATTCTCCCAACCCAATACTCTGATTTGATCTTAATGAAAATACTGGAATGGCTACACCTGCTGCCTTCCATTGCGTATTACTTAAATGAACAAAGCCATCATTGATGATGACCAGCTTATCTTTACCCACCCCTTCTTGCAAGACTCTATTATTGTCCAATTCAAAATTTACAAATACTTTTTTGACTGTATCATACACCCCATATTTGTAAACCAATGGAAAATTGCTTTGATTTAAATTCAAGCCAATTTCAAAATATAGGGTCTCCGTTATTTTAGTTAAAGGCAATGCCTTTTTAGAATCCCAGTTGCCTATTAAAGCATCTTCCCCAATGATACAAATAGTTTGATGAGGTTCCAACAATGGTGCTTTTACCCTAAATAGATGAGTTGTACTTTGTTCAATGCCGTTTGATGGTTTTTGAATTTTAGAATGTTTTAATAAAACTTTGGAGAAGGGTTCTGTATAAAAAACATTTTCTATATAACCAGTATAATTCCAAGCATCCAAAACTACTAATTCACTAGTCAATACTTTATGGGGATTAAAACATTTATCATTTCCCCAATCAAATATTTTAGTTCCATCTGTATTTTTGATGCAATAATGATAAGTGATCAATTCCTCCTTAGGAGGGGTAGTCCAGTTCAAATGCAAAACCCAATAAGCGTCATTTAAGAAAACCAGTGGGATGGCATTATCTATTGAACCATTGCCAAGTAAAGGATGATTGCCATATACAAAAATGGCCTGGCCATAAGTAGTTTGGTATTTAAGATGAAAACTGATCTTCTTTAACTTAGAATTACTACTATTTATCCCCTTTTCATTCTTATTCAAAATCTGTATACTTTCTTCAACTCTTTGCATATCAACAATTTATCCAGCCTGTCTTTTATTAATTTAATTCAAACCTCGTTTTTACAAGCGAATAAAGATAAAATAATAAAGTGTAAATAAAACACATTAACTAGTTTTTTGTGGAATTGATAGAAGGATGCGTATATTTATGTATTCTCTTTATTATCAGTCGATTACGAAAAAATAATGGATAAAATAGATATTTATACCGATGGCTCTTCTCGAGGCAATCCAGGCCCTGGTGGATTTGGTGCCATTTTAATCTGGGGTAATAAGGTTAAAGAGATTTCAGAAGCCTACAGAAAAACGACCAATAACCGTATGGAATTATTGGCTGTCATCAAAGCCATTGCTGCCTTGAAAACCAAAGAATTGCCCGTTCATATTTATACAGATAGTAAATACGTAGTAGAATCTGTAGAAAAAAAATGGCTGAACAACTGGATCAAAACTAATTTTAAAGGCGGGAAGAAAAACAAAGATCTTTGGTTACAATATCATGAGATAGCGGCTTCTTTCACCATTAAATTTCATTGGGTAAAAGGTCATAGTGACAATGCACACAATAATAGATGCGATGTCTTAGCAACAGAAGCTGCCGACAATGGGCCTTGGAGGATTGACGAAGTTTTCGAATCAAATGAGGCTGCTAAATAATAATAGCTATTCGACTATTAGTAAGTCAGCAAGTTAGATGGCTTTAAACTTCGGAATAAGTAAACGAAAGGAACCAAATAAAACGCCACCAAACACTAAAGTACCCGCCACACTATAAGGATAAAATGGTAAGCCATCTACCATGGTTTGAATAAAACCTGTTAAATTAAATGCATGATGATAGCCTCCCCCTTGTGCCCATACTAAAAAGTTGGAAACTAAAAAGTAAGCAGTAGGTGCCGCTAAAAAGCCTATAAAATATTTAGATAGTTTATTGCTTTGCAAACCAAAACCAAATACAGCAGTACCAGCAATTAATACATAATTTAATAATTGACCTTGATAAAAACCTTGAATAGGTGTTAAATGATAACTATATAATAATTGATACAACAAATCAGAGATAAACATTGAAAGTATGGGTAATAAAAAAGCATATTGCTTTTGTTTTGCGAATAGAGACCCCCCAAATAAAGCAATCGCAATTTGTGGAGCGAATCCATAAGGTCTTCCCGGTAATACACGGTATAAAGCACTAGTAAGAATCATTATCACTAAGGCCAGGAATATTTGTTTGTTGAATCTCATCTTTATTATTTTTATCTTTTTAAAATGCTTAGCTTCTTAAAAAGCTAAGCAAACAAAAATAAGGGTTTCATTCTTTATTTAATATATTTTATAAATAATCATTTTCCTCATTTGTGAATAAACTATTTAGGGACATAAGACTTAAACAAAACAGAGGCTGACTTGGCCTTCATGGTAAGCTTGGCATTGGGTGTCAATAGCGCAGTATCACCAGCTTTATAAGCTATATCTTCAATTATGACTTCACCATCCATTACTAATAGCATCTCTAAGCTATAGGTTGAAATTGTACAAACTTCCCCAGGATTTAGCGCTATTTTAGTTAAACCAAAATCTGGTACCGGGCAGGGATAGTTTATTTCTTGGTCAGTAAGCTTATCCCCTTTAAGAATAGTAGGATGAGTGGGTACAAAATAGACATGCTGTAAAAGTTCTTTCACATCGACATGTTTGGGTGTTAATCCTCCTCTTAAAACATTATCGCTATTGGCCATTAACTCAATATTCTGTCCTTCTAAATAAGCATGTAGTATACCAGCTCCTTGAAAAATACCTTGGTACTTTGGAATGTTTACAATATTTAAAATATAGATTGAAAAAATACCCTTGTCAATATTTTTTGTCGGTATGCCATCGGCATAATATTTATGCGCCCACCAGTGTGGATCATTTTTGGTAACATTTCCTTTAGCCACTGAATTCGCTGCTTCTTCTAATAATGGTTTTAATATTGCATCAGCTACCTCCATAGGCAGTTGCATAAAATAAGAATACAAATTTCGATAATCACCCCCTTTAAATTCACTTACTAAGGGTTTGAGGCATAAATAAGTATTCAACCTTTTTTCTAAAATGGACGCTGGTAAAAAACCATGTAATAACCAAAAATCGCTAAGCGCCACCATTACTTCAGGTTTATGATTCTCGTCCTTATAATTTCGATGCGCTGCTTCTATAGCAATACCCTTGGCTTGCTCTGCTTTAAAACCCAATACTGCATTTTGCTTTGAAGGATGCACTTGAATGCTTAGCATATCATGTACATCTAATATTTTGTATAAATAAGGAAGTGCGTTAAACTTATTAGTTATTTCCTTACCCAACCATTGAATAGGTTTTGATTTTATTAATTGCATTAAGTCCTTTTCGCCTTCCGGTGTTTGAATGGTAGAGGCTGCCAAAGGATGAGCCCCCATCCAATATTCAGCATAAGGTAGATGATTTACATTCTCTACACCCATCAAATTGGGAAGAAAGGTAGTACCTCCCCAATCATAATGCCTATGCTTTCCCAGTAATTTATACGCTTTTTGCATGTAGTTAAAATGTCGATGTTTGAGCTATAGGATAAAGCTAAATGAATTTTAAATGAGCAACAAAGAAATTGGGCTATTTGGCGAAAATATGGCCGCTAATCACCTCAGTCAACTAGGGTTTGAAATACTGCATCGAAATTGGAGATACAAGCATTTAGAAATTGATATTATTGCCAGCAAAAACAATTTCTTACGCATCATTGAAGTGAAAACAAGAACCGGAATTGAATTTGGCTACCCGGAACAATTTATAGGGAGAAAAAAAATGCAGTTTTTAAAAAATGGGGCGGCTTTGTATCAATATGAAAATCCTGGGTGGAAATACTTGCAGTTCGATGTTATTTCCATTTTCTTAAATGAAAAACAAATTTGGGAATTAACTTTTTTCGAGGATGTCTATTTCTAATAAGTATTAGCCAATAAGCACCTGCATTTTCTCCACCATCTTATAGGTAGCTGGACAGAATTCAACGTTTTGTAGGTGCACGTGCATGTACTCAGTCATTTTTCGCTTTGTCAAGTGTGGAAATCCGGCACAGTCTGCAGGTCGGATATCATAAATACTGCACTTATTAGATTTCAAATTTAAAAATTGACAAGGTTGCAATTTATTCAACCAATCCTTATCTTTTTTATCATATTCTAAATACTTTTCTTTAAAAGCAGCTGGTGACATTTCGAAATGGCTTGAAATTCTTTTAATATCGGTGGGTGTAAATGTAGGACTCATTGTTTTGCAACAATTAGCGCAACTCAAACAATCTATTTCTTTCCAAACTTCAGGACTAAGCTTCTGTGTAATTTGATCTAAACCTTTAGGTGTCTTCTTTTCTATTTTTCTAAGGAATGATTTTAATTGTTTCCCGTTATGCCTTACTTTCTGCTTAAATGACCTTAAATTTACTTTCATATTGATGATTAATCTGAGGCGAAATAAAATCATTAATGCATAACTATCAAATCTTTTATTCAAGCATATGAATTGGGCTCCCTATAAAAAAGGATTCAAAGCATTCTTACAACTTGAAAAGTCGTTAAGCGCAAATTCTGTTGAAGCTTATTTAAGAGATATTGATAAATTAATCAACTATCTTGAAAGTAAAGAAGAAGCATTAAGCCCAGCAGATATTAGTTTACAACATCTTCAATCATTTATTCAAAGTATTGGAGCAATGGAGATGGCACCTACTTCTCAAGCAAGAATCATCTCAGGAATTAAATCCTTCTTTAAATATTGCATCCTTGAGCAAATTTGTACCATCAACCCAACGACCTTATTAAATAGCCCAAAAACAAGAAGAAAATTGCCTGATGTTTTAAGCTTTGAAGAAATTGAGCTTTTGATTGGTCATATTGATTTAAGCAAACCAGAAGGCGGCCGCAATAAAGCCATTCTAGAAACCATGTATAGTTCTGGCCTCAGGGTAACAGAAGCCATTAACTTAAAAATATCTTGTTTGCATTTAGAGGTTGGGTTTATTAGGGTGATTGGCAAGGGCGATAAAGAGAGATTGGTGCCTATTGGCACTGATGCCATTAAATTTATAAAATTATACAAGGACAACATACGAGTGCATCAAAACCCTGCTAAAAACTGTGAGGATATTCTATTTTTAAACAATCGAGGCAAGGGATTGAGCAGGGTCATGATATTCTATATAATCAAAGATCTTATCTTGAAATCGGGTATAAAAAAATCGATATCTCCTCATAGCTTCAGGCATTCCTTTGCCACCCATTTGGTGGAAGGGGGCGCCGACTTAAGAGCTGTTCAAGAAATGCTGGGCCATGAAAGCATTACGACCACTGAAATTTACACCCATATTAATAGAGAATACCTTAGAGATACCTTGGATCGCTTCCACCCTGCCTTTAAAAAATAAGCCAAAATCTGCTTTAGCTATCTTAAAATCAGTTAGGTTTGTTGTCTAAAATTAATCAAATGAAAAAAATACTTTTTGTACTAGCTACCATTTTGAGCTTAGCTGTAAATGCACAAGTAAAAATGCCCGCTGCCAGTCCAACTCAAACCCTAATACAAGATTTTGGTTTAGGTAAAGTCGAAATCGTTTATTCAAGACCAGGTCTTAAAGGTCGTGCTGCTTTTGGTAATGGAAGTTTATTAGCGCCAACAGGAATTGTATGGAGAACAGGCGCCAATGGCGCTACCAAGGTTACTTTCTCACATCCAGTGACCATTGGTGGTAAAACTTTACCAGCAGGTGCTTATGGTTTGTTTACCATTCCAGGTGAAACAGAATGGACCGTTATTTTTAATAGTAATTCTAAAGGTTGGGGAAGTTTCAGTTACAATGAAGCGGAAGATGTGGTGCGTGTAAAAGTTAAACCCGAAACCACCAGTAATAGCACTGAGAACTTTACCATTGGTATTGGAAACATCAATCCAGAATCAGCTTTTATTTCATTAAACTGGGCCAAAACAATCGTGAATGTGCCTATTCAAACTGATATCAAATCTACTATTCGCAAACAAGTGGAAACTTCTACCACAGGAACTTCTGTTAAAGAGGGTGCTTACCAAGACGCTGCCAACTTCTATTATGATATGGATAAGGATTATGACAAGGCCTTGGTGTATGTTGATAAAGCCATTCAATCTGCGCCAAATGCATATTGGTTGCTTTTATTAAAAGCGAAAACACAGAAAGCCTTGGGGGATAAAAAAGGAGCCAAAACCTCTGCCGAAGCATGTATTAAAATGGCTGAAGCTGGAAAGAACGCAGATTATGTTCGTTCTGCTAAAGAATTGATTGCCTCTTTATAAATTTATCAATTGATTGATATAAAAAAGAGTCCCGTATAGCATACGGGACTCTTTTTTTATCTATACTCAAGTGCGGAAGAGGAGATTCGAACTCCCACGCCCGGGTGTGGGCGCTACCACCTCAAGGTAGTGCGTCTACCAATTTCGCCACCTCCGCTAACAACGCAAACCTACTTAAAATTTCTTTTCTGATGGTATTTTTTGCATCTTTGTAAGACTTCAAATTTTCACCATGTCTAACTACAACGTTACCTGCCCTAAATGTCAACACAACTTTGAGCCAACCGATGCGATTAGGGAAGAAGTGGAAAAAGAGTTGCGCGGAAAGATGACCGACTGGCAAAAAAAGAAAGAAGAAGAAACCACTGCCTTATTAGCTGAACAAAAAGTTACTATTGAAAATGAATTGGCTGAAAAATTAAAAAAAGAGGTAGGCGCTCAGTATGATCATAAAATAAAACTCATACAGCAAAGCGAGTCAGCCATGAGTAAACAAGTAAAAGATTTTCAAGAAAAAGAATTAGACTTTCTTAAACAAGTGCAAGCTATTCAAGCCAAGGAAGCGGAATTAGAATTAGAACTACAAAGAAAATTAGTAAAGGAAAGGGAAACCTTAAAGGCGCAAATACAAAAAGAAGAAATAGAAAGAGGTTCTTTAAAGGACCAAGAACATGTGTTGAAAGTAAAAGAATTAGAAAAACAATTAGAAGATCAACGCAAGCTAGCCGAAGAAATGCGACGCAAAGCCGAACAAGGCAGTATGCAAATGCAAGGTGAAGTACAAGAGCTTTTATTAGAGGAATTATTAAAAAGCAGTTTTCCTTTTGATGAAATAGTAGAAGTAGGTAAAGGGGTAAGAGGCGCCGATTGTATTCAAGTTATTAGAAATAATTTAGGACAAGAAGCGGGTAAAATTATTTACGAGAGCAAAAGAACTACTGCATTTGCGCAAGAGTGGATTGAGAAATTAAAAGCGGATATGCGCAGTCAAGGTGCCGATATTGCTATCATTGTGACACAAGCCTTTCCCAAAGACATGGAAAGGTTTGGAGAAAAAGAAGGCGTTTACATCTGTTCTTATCAAGAAGTGAAAAGTGTTGCCCTCCTTCTTAGAAATGCCATTTTAAAAATCTACGATACCAAAAAAAGTCAAATAAACAAAGGCGACAAAATGAGCTTCTTGTACGATTACTTAATCAGCAATGAATTTAATGAACAGTGGAAGGCCATTGGTGAAGGCTTCAGACAAATGCGTTCTAGTATTCAAAAAGAAAGAGACGCGATGGAAAAATTATGGAAGTCAAGAGAAAAGCAGCTTGAAAAAGTATTGCTCAATGCCATGCACATTAAAGGATCCATTGAAGGTATTGCAGGTGCTGACGCGATTCACTTAGATTTATTGGAGGATACTACAACAATTGGACTAGAGGAAGAATAACCATCTAAAAAATGATCAGTGGTAACAAGTGACACAGACGTAATCTGTTCCAAAATGAAAGTCTAAATGGACATTGATTGTATTTCCTTTATGTACAATTTCTGCCGGCACCCTTCCCCTATCTCCCTTTGTTAATTCAAGGATATTAAAATCCTTTGCAAAATCAATCCCTAATTGTTCATACTTTTTATACATGGCTTCTTTGGCTGCCCATAAAAATGCCAATTGATTCAATTGATCCTTTTCTGCCAAACCTGCAATCATTGATTGCTCCTGTTCATTTAAAAATTTATGCGCCACTTTCGCAATGCGTGGATGTATAATTTCAATATCTATACCTATAGGTTTGTCATCTACTGCACAAGCTGCATAACCCTTACAATGTGAAAATGAAAAATGAAAAGGCAACCCAATTAAGTATGGTTTCCCGTTATCAGCCATGACCAATTGACTCAAATCTGCTTCAGGCATCATTAATTTAAATAGTAACCTAACGGCCAAATGTGCTGTCCTTCTTTCCTCATTGGCAATGGGCAAAGCAAGCGGCATATCTGTCTCAAAAAAAGACGCAGGTTCTTGAATAGACCAAATGGCTAGATGAGCAGTCTCGTTAATATTTTGTTGATAAAAGAAAGGCATTTTGAATTAGATTGCGGTCTGTTTTAAAGACCGAAATTAAACATAAATCGATTAAGATGATATTATCAGATGCACGCATACTCGAAGAAATTCAAAAAGGAACCATTAAAATTGAACCTTACGACCGCAAGGATTTAGGCAGCAATAGCTATGACGTGCATTTGGGGAAATGGTTAGCCACCTACGATAATGCCATTTTAGATGCTAAAGCACATAATACCATTACCTATTTTGAAATACCTGAAGAAGGTTTTGTTTTAGAACCTACTGGCTTTTATTTAGGCGTTACATTAGAATACACAGAAACTCATGCACATGTGCCTTTTTTAGAAGGCAAATCATCTACCGGAAGATTGGGTATTGACATTCATGCCACCGCAGGAAAAGGAGATGTTGGATTTTGTGGTTATTGGACTTTAGAAATTTCAGTAAAGCAGCCAGTGAAAATATATAAGGGCATGCCCATTGGGCAATTGATTTATTTCCCAGTGGATGGAGAGATTGAAGTGAAATACAACCAAAAATCAAATGCTAAATACAGTGGCCAACCTGAAAAGCCAATAGAGAGCATGATGTGGAAGAATAAATTTTAATTTCTATTTCCTTATTTTGAACGATAAGCCAAGGCCCACAACAACACATCATTGTAACTTTCAATCCCTTTTGATTGTTTATTCCATTGTAAAAATTGATTGTACATGGAAGTAGAAGCAGGAATCAGTAAACCTTGTCTTTCCAAGAAAAATAGTTTGATTTTTTTACGATCTGCCAATACTTTTGGTGAAAGTAAATGCTTGTTTCTATCCACCAGTTTTTTCCAATTTATAAAATCGCCTGTTTTGACCACTGAACTCAATTCAGCAGTTTGCGCATAGGTAAACAATTGCAAAAGCATAGAATACTTAAAAATAATATTTGTAGATTCGGCACCTAGGACAAAGGCAATAAAATTAGCTTCTGTTTCAGAGGCATAACCCAATTGATGGGCGATTTCATGACTGACCGTAAAGGGCAAGGTTAAAATAGGCAAGTCTCCCCTAATGATGGCTTCTCCAGTAAGTGGTTGATAAAAAGCCATAAAGCCTAAATAATCGCCCATGGAGGGAAATTTAGATAGTTTTATACATGGTTGGCCATAGCTTAAAAAAGGATAAAGGACTTTGATTTGATCATATTCATCAATGGCTTTGGCAAAAACCTGTTCTTTTGACAGCTGAACTAGGGCTGAATCGCTGATATTTTCCCGGGTTTCATTTAATTCTTTGATCAATTGCAGGGTTAATCGTTCAATTGCCACTTCATCATAACTGTCCTTGACTGTTAATTTAAATTGCTTGGCTGGGCTGTTTTGCTGGTAATTCAAGCCCCAAAAAAGCATGAATAATACATATAACTGAACCAAGTATTTGGCAGCATTGATGGCTATTGTTTTAGCCATAGTGCTAGCTGAATCAGTATTTTTGAACTTATTTTTATATTTAATTATACTTCTTATACAATTGATAACCAGCATTATAATTATAAATAAATACAAATATTCTCCAATAGCCTGAGGCGCTAGGCTACTCACCATTCTAAGGTGTTGGCTCAGCCATTTAAAGAAGCCATGGGTATAATATTGGCTAATCCAATCGGGAAACTGTGTAGCAATAAGAATGAGGAAAGCAAATAGATACCATGCCCAAAAAGCGATCCTTTGGACTAAAAAAGGCAATTGGAAGGGTGATTTTGTAGAATTGGACATGAATTTATATAATGCTGTAAAAGTAGGATAAACTTTGTCTTTTGGTTGGTTTTTACTAACTTTGCCACCCTTATAAGTACGGCTATGAACCAAAACAGGGCTTACGAAATAGCATTTGTGGGCTTAAAACCCGGTTTACATGAGTTTGAATACCGTATTGAGGACAAGTTCTTTGCCGATTTTGGACCACAAGACTTTAGCAATTGTGCAACCACTGTTAAGCTTAATATAGACAAGAAACAGGGGTTTTTACAACTGCATTTTGACGTGGATGGAGCAATCGATACCCTTTGTGACCGTTGTGGCAACCCCCTCACCGTTCAACTCTGGGATGAATTTAACTTGATTGTTAAGTTGGTCGAGGACCCCATCACCATGAATAGTCAGGAAGAAGATCCAGACATATTTTACATAGATAAAGGCGAAAGCCATTTTTCTATAGCGAATTGGATTTTCGAATTCATCAATTTAAGTATCCCCTTGCAACATATTTGCAAGCTCAACGAGAAAGGTGAATCAAGCTGTAATAAAAAAGTATTGGAAACTTTAAATAAATTCAAAACCAACCAAATTGAAATCAACAACAAGAACATTTGGAAAGGTTTAGAACAATTTAAAGATTTAGAGGATCCCAATGAAGCGACCAACAATTAGAAACGAATATTAAATAATAAATTTTAAAACATAAGAGATGCCTAATCCTAAACGCAGACACTCGCAACAACGTAGCGCTAAAAGAAGAACCCATTATGTAGCTCAAGAAGTTACCTTAAGTAAAGACGGTACGACTGGAGAAATCCATGTACGTCATCGTGCGCATGTTCAAGAAGGTAAATTGTATTACAAAGGTCTTTTAGTAAGCGAAAAAGCACCACTAAAAGCTTAATTACATTTTAAATGAATATTGGCATCGATATGATGGGTGGAGATTACGCTCCACTAGAAGCTGCAGAAGGCGTTCAACAATATTTAGCAAAGTCTGAAAATCATATTTTTTGTATTGGTGATGAAATCCAGTTGAATGAATTGTTTCAACAACATGGAATTTCCTCACCATTTTTGCATTTGGTACATGCCCCAGAAGTAATTGGTTATCATGAACACCCGACCAAGGCTTTAAAAGAAAAACCAAATTCTTCTATTGCCATAGGATTTAAACTATTGGCTACAGGAGCGATAGACGCTTTTTTAAGCGCAGGCAATACAGGCGCGATGTTAGTAGGTGCCATGTTTACGATCAAACCCATCAAAGGTGTTCTAAGACCTACCATTGCTTCTTTATTGCCAAAACTAAATGGCAAAACGGGTATACTCGTAGATGTTGGATTGAATGCCGATTGCAAACCAGAACAACTCAATCAATTTGCTATTTTAGGCAACTTGTATGCTAAGCATATTTTAAATATTGAAAACCCATCTGTCGGTTTATTGAATGTGGGAGAAGAGGAAGGAAAAGGAAATATATTGGCACAAGCCACCTACCCTTTACTAAAAGAAAATAATGCCATTCGATTTATTGGCAATGTAGAAGGTAGAGATGTATTTAATGACAAAGCAGACGTTATTGTTTGTGATGGGTTCACTGGCAATGTACTTTTAAAAACTGCCGAAGCCATGTACGATGCTGCAGTACATCAAAATTTACAAAACGATTCTTTTTTTGG
>Ga0304728_1001724_pt1 | contig 15016 bp, 15 predicted proteins | sample C_130625_MF_Meta_FD_190476 | JGI IMG/M metagenome (GOLD analysis project Ga0304728, IMG submission 190476) | Freshwater microbial communities from Lake Croche, Canada to study carbon cycling - C_130625_MF_MetaG (v2) (version 2) | ecosystem: Environmental > Aquatic > Freshwater > Lake | place... | reverse complement strand
ATTCAGCTTTAAACAACTGGGTAAGCTCAGGTGGTTTCTCAGCGGCTTCAACAAGTTATGTTAACAGTGCTGAAATTGTTACAACAGCTACAATTGGTACTTTTGCTCCAATGCCAGAATCAGGTAACGCAATTTCTGTTAACACAGCAACTGGTAAAGCAGTTATCGATAACATCGGTGTTACAGCTTTAACTGGTTCAACATACTTAGGCGTAAGTGCATCAACTGGTTCAGTTACTTTAACTAACTTAGGTGTTACAGATGCAACTCAAGGCACAGGTATTGTTGTAAGCAACTCAACTGGTTCAATTACAATCACTAACGTTGGTGTTACAAGCTTAACAGCTGGTACTGCAATGGGAGTTGATGTGTCAACTGGTTCAGTAACAATTACTAATACTGGTGTTACAGGTGCAACTGGTTCAACATACTTAGGTGTAAGCGGTTCAACTGGTTCAGTTACATTTACTAACTTAGGTGTTCAGACTTTAACAGCTGGTTCAGCGTTAGCAGTTAGCTCATCGACTGGTACAGTAACTATCGATAACTTAGGTGTTACAGCGGCTAACGCAGGTAACGCAATCGGTATTGATGTATCAACTGGTTCAGTTACTATTAGCAATACTGGTGTTACAGCATTAACTGGTTCAACAGCGTTAGGTGTAAGTGCTTCAACTGGCTCAATCACATTAACTAACTTAGGTGTTACAGATTTAACAGCCGGTAATGCAATGAGTTTAAGTGGTTCAACTGGTTCAGTAACTATCAACAACGTTGGTGTTACAGGTGCTACTGGTTCAACATACTTAGGCGTAAGTGCTTCAACTGGTTCAGTTACATTTACTAACTTAGGTGTTCAAACTTTAACAGCTGGTTCTGCTTTAGCAGTTAGCTCATCAACTGGTACAGTAACTATTGATAACTTAGGTGTTACAAGTTTAACAGCTGGTACAGATACATCAGTTAGTTCATCAACTGGTTCAGTAACTGTAAATGTTACTTCAACATTAGATTCAGTTGCCGGTCGTGGTAATTCAACTACTGCTACTATTGCAATTACTAATACAAGTTCATCAACATCAACAACAACTGGCGCTTTAACAGTAGCCGGTGGCGTTGGTATCCAAGGTGACTTATACGTTGGTGGTGCTATTTCAATTGGTACAGGTGTTGCAACAGTAAGCAGTGGTGCTGGTGACTTAAACTTAGTTGCTCCAGGCGGTAGCGTAGTAACTACATCAACAATGGTAGTTAACAATGCAACAGCTTCAACAGGCACAGCTTCAGGTGCTTTAACAGTAGCTGGCGGTGTTGGTATTGCAGGTGATGTTAATGTTGGTGGCAATGTAGTAATGTTAGGTGGTGCAACAGTTTATACTCAAAGCCCATCAACAACAGTTGGTGCTGGTACAGTAACAATTGATCAGTTTGCTACTTCAGATTACCGTAGTGCTAAGTACATCGTAAGTTTAAGCAATAGCTCAACTGGCGAATATCAGGCTTCAGAAGTATTATTAGTACAAAATGGTACAAATAGTTTCTTACAGTCAACTAGTGTATTCTCAGGTTCTGCGGCTATTGGAACATTTAGTACTTCAGTATCTGGTTCAAATGTAGTATTACAAGTAACTGGTACAGCGGCAGGTGTTGTTGCTAAGACAGAACGTTTCTACGTTACTGCTTAATAACAGCTATAAATGAAAACTAGCCAGTAAAATGGCTAGTTGGAATTTAACTAGTGAAACATAAAAACAGTCACGCAAGTGGCTGTTTTTTTTTGACTTTTAATACCTTGAAAAAAATTAATCGGTTAAAAAAGCATAAATATATGATAAATTCATAATTACATATAGGAAAATTCATGTCAATTCCAGGTACCGGGTCAATTATAACAATGGGTAAGGTGTTTCAATCGTACACCAATGTACCGCCTGGAACAACTAATAGCGGAACAGTTAGTAGTGGAACAGTTAGTAGTGGAACAGTTAGTAGTGGAACAGCCACCGCTTCAAATATTAAATTGGGTGCTAGATTAGCATGGGGAGCTCTAGGTATTAGTACAGGAACTCAAGTTAGTTTATCTCAAACATTCGGCAGTCGATTAGTTCCGTATGCACCATATGGGCCAGATGCATCATGGCCGTCCGGCACACATATAACGTTTGGTAGCATTTAATTTTAAATCAATAATTTTATCTCAAAAAATTAGCATTAATAAATATCAAGTTAATGGGGTAAAACAATGGCAATTAAAAAATTAAATATTGATAAAATTATCAACTCTGCATCTTTTACTTTTGAAAAATGGGAATTAGATAATATTATTTGGGCTGACCGTAACTCTAATCCAGTTACACTAATGTTTTTTTTATCTAGGATAAAAGAATTAAAAAATCTAGAATCAATCACTATATTAGAAAAACGAGAATTAGCTAATTTAGAAGAATTGGCAAATCAATTAGACGAATCAGAATGTGTTGAATTATTGAATATAAGCGAAGATCAAAGCCGACAATTATTTTTAGAAAATTTAGCAAGACAAAGTGCTATAGAAGTTATAACCAACCAGCATACTAGTTTTTCTACAATGGAAACTATGTGTAAATTACAGCCTAGCGATTTTATACTTGCAGCCAAACGTACACAAGATTTAATTAATGCAATACACGAACTAGTTATTCAAGGCGAAACACTTAGTAAGGATGTAGCAGGAGCATGAAAAATTCAGTGTTTAACTCCAGTAAATGGACAATTAAAAAAAATAAACTAGCAGTTCTTCTTCCTGTAAGAGATACAATGCATTCTGCAACAGCAATGTGTTTACTTGAAATGGTTAAATTAAATACTATGAATAATTTAGACACTCATGTAGTTATGGATGCAAGCACAGTGCTATTAACACAGCGTGAAAGATTAGCACTAGAAGCACAAAAAATAGGTGCTGAATATATGTTATGGATCGATAGCGATATGGTATTCCCTGCTACTACAGCACTTAGGTTGTTAGGTCATGAAGAGCCAGTAGTTTGTGCAAATTATGTTAGACGACAAATGCCGCCAAAAGGAGTCGCTTATGAAAAAATATTCGAATGGCAAAATCCATTATCGTTTGATGTTAAGGATGAATTGGTTCCTATCGAAGGCATTGGCATGGGATGCTTTATGATGAAGACCAGCATATTAGATGAGATTTCAAGACCATGGTTTGAATTTGCGTGGACCCCCGCTAGCGATGATTGGTTAGGAGAAGATATGACTCTCTGTCAAAAAATAATCAATGCAGGCCATTCTATTAAAGTCGACACTGTATTGAGCAACGAACTACGACACTTAGGAACATGGGCGTTTGGCCCCGATTTATTAAAATAGTTCTAATAAAAGGGTCAGTTTGGCTCTGTTTATTCGGTTAATTAGACTATTTTTAACCCCTTGATGCAATGGTTTTGGCCATTTATCATATGAACACCAAGCATAGCTACTGTGTTCGCCATTTAATGTAGGAATAAATTCTTTTTCGACTATTATAACATACGTGTTATATTGAAATTGCTGATCCGAACTAGTGAATAGTTCTAAAGGTATGGTTTTAATTATGTTACCACAGTTTCCAATTTCTTCAGAAATTTCCCGGGTTAATGTGCCGTAAGGTGTAACATCTTGAGGCTCCTGTCGTCCGCCAACTAGTCCCCAAGTACCTGCTGTTTTTCCTTGTGTTCTTAACAAAAATAAAAAACGTTTAGTATCTTGAGCTAGAAAAATCCCCCCAGCACAGATTAATTGGCTCATAAAATCAAACGCCAATCCATTCTTGAGTACACGCCTTCAAAACTTTTCATCCACTGTTCTCCGTCCCACTTGTATTGTATACCTGTATATGCATTAGTTATATAAACAATGTCGGTAACGGTAGTAGAATCGAATACAATATTCCAAGCAGATCCGTCCCACTGAATAATGTCATTTGCCGAAGCGGAAAAATCGCTACCGTCTTGATTTTTCCAAGCGATAGGACCTTGATAGTCGGGATACAATATGTCGGCGTTAATACTTTCTAAAATTAAGTAAGTTGTATTTATTGCTAAAGTTTTAGGATTAAATGTTTGCGGATTAATAATTGCATCTATAGTAGTTCTTTCTCCGATAGTATTATTACTCGGTATTGTTTCCGGGTCAATATTTAATATCATTTTTGTATCATCTATAGGCGATAATCCAATGTACGCTACTATTTCCAACCCGTTAGGTTTCAGTAATCTTATCTGACTTAATCCTGCACGAAATTGTCCAGGATATAAATCTAATAATTTGTTCCAATTTGTACTTTGTTCCGGCTGATCAACTAGATCTTGATCTTCTAAGCTTTTATTATGTATCAATGTTGCAGTATTATCTAACACTAATAAATCAAAATTTCCCGGAGTTATAACTAATCTACTAGGAGTGCCTGAAAAATTATAAATGGCATTGGGATTTGAATAATCTTCTTCAATAGATCCTTGTGGAACTGCATTAATGTTTGCAATAATTTTAGTAATAATTCCTAATTGTTTAACTTTTGCCGGCGGAGTAATCCATATAGGTGCTTTAAAACTCATAGTTAATATATCTATGTCTTGTTCTAATCCCTGCGGAATTTGTCGACTACTCCATATCATATTATCCAACATTAAAACACTAAGACTACTCCAATCTAAATAATTATCGGAATTTTGAAACTCAAGACCCGGACTAAACAATACTGAAATTTGTTCCCACAATTGAAATTTTTGATCTGTATTTGACGTCCAAATATCTGCATTAAACGTAATTAAGTAAGGACTAGGCATAATACGTTCTATAGTATATCCTGCTCCTTGTACTGCGGTATACCTACCAGTAGCGTCATCATACACCCTATCTCTAATTTGTACTTTATCGACAAATGTAGGATCCTGTAATCTTTGTCGATCAAATTGCAGATCTTTTATATAACAACTTATAAAAGGTGCCGACGGCACAGCGTTTTCTGAATTCTTGTTTATAATTTGTGCTACTTGTCTAGTCATATCTCCGTAGCGAGCGGGCACTTGAACAAGTTGTCCGTTTGCATTTTTATAACTAAAATTACTCATTACACGAATAAATTGTGTGATATATCTTTTTAATTGCGAATCGTAAAAAAAATCTGACATATTAATTATCGGCTTTTGGTTTTAAGGCTTTACTTAATGCTTGTCGCTCCGGCACTGTTTGTCCATTTATGGTATTAACATTATTATTATTAATAAAACTAGACTTTAGTGTTTGCTGAACTTCTTGCCCAACAAACGGTGCAGACTGTACATCATTGTTACCTAAGTTATTTAATGTCATTCTAACCTTGTCTTCAAATTTGACCCAATTATGGCCGTCAAATCTAAACAGTCGATTCGGTACATAGTCCGTTCGTAAATAAAACTCGCCGTTGATCGGAATAGAAGGGAAATCTATACCCGAGCCAAACGGATATCCATTAGGAGGTATACCGTCTTCGGTTAAGTACCCTATGTACATATTACCGCCGGGGGTATTTAATACTATACTTGCATCAAGAACCGCATCAACAGTACTAGCGTCATGAAAAATAACAGAAGTGTCAGCAACATCGGCTAGTCCATCTTGACTAACCGGGATAACATAAAAACTTCGAGTACCATATCCGCTTTTTGGAACATCTAATGTTGCTTGTAAAACAATTTGATCGTTAATGTCTATATTTTTTTGATATGTGCTTATTAAATCTCGTAGTGTGCTACCGTCTCCGGCACCGGTATCTTGACCGAAGATCTCTGCAAATTCTTGACTGTCTACTAACGGAACACATTTTGCACGAACTAAATGAGGGTACCATGTTTGACTATAACCTTTAGCTGGCCTAGTTACGTCCTGTACAACATAAAATCTTTTTAGTGCAACACTGCTGTCATTTAAGGCATACTCATCTTTTTTATGCGGCAATTCTATAACATCTCCCGCCATAATTTTTCTACCTAACGCTTCATAATGAGTGCGTAAATGTAACATAACAAATATAGTATCATTTTGCAAAAACATGCCAAACTGACTAAGATTAAAATCTATATCTTGCATGTCGTAAATTCCTCGAATTACATATACATCTGGATCATAGTGTCGATCACGATTTTCCATCAGTATAAGATCCTGTATACCTAATTCTGGTATAGGATTTGAATTAACAGGAAGCCCAGGAGAACTATTTTCAGCATTAGGATCTACAGGCCCTAAGTACTTATGAATGTATAAATCAGTTCCGCCTACTTGAAATTCTTCGTTAATTATTCGATCTAAAAATTTAAAATCGTTGCCCTTTTCAGGCTTATATAAACTCAAACGGGGCACGATAATTCTCCTAATGTAGTCATATACATATTTATGATAAATATCTTTATGACCGAATCCGAAAACCAAAAACAATTAGTAGTAGATTACATTAAACTCATGCTCGGCGACGGTATGGTAGACATAGAATTAGACCCTGGTCATTATTCTATTGCCATAGATCGTGCATTACGTAAATTTCGTCAGCGTAGTTCAAACTCTGTTGAGGAAAGTTTTGCATTTTTGACAATACAAGTTGATGAAAATAACTATGTTCTTGCCCCGGAAATAGAAAATGTTCGTAAAATCTATAGAAGAAGTATTGGATCAAGAACAGGTGGCGGAGACGGTGGATCACTATTCGAACCATTTAACTTAGCGTACTCAAATACTTACTTGCTTGCATCTACTAACATGGGCGGATTAGCAACGTATTACGCATTTGCTCAGTATCAAAAAATGGTTGGTAAAATGTTTGGAAGCGATATTAATTTTGTTTTCAATAAAACAACTAAATTATTAACTATTGATCAACGTCCTCGAGGTAGCGAAGAAGTACTACTTTGGATCGATAATCATAGACCAGACTTTAATTTACTATCGGACAACTATGCCGGACAATGGCTACGAGATTATGCGTTAGCAACTTGCAAAATAATACTTGGTGAAGCTCGCGAAAAGTTCAACCAAATTGCCAGTCCGCAAGGCGGAACTAGTTTAAACGGCACACAACTCAAAGCTGAAGGAAAAGCCGAAATTGAAACTTTAGAATTAGATTTAGTTAATTATAAAGACGGCGGATCTCCACTATGGTGGATTCAAGGCTAATTTTTCTTTAAAATTTCTTGACACCTTAGTAATATTATTGTAATATAGTCAAAACAGGAACTATATTATGAATAAAAAAATAATCGGAATTATGGGTTTTATTTCGGCTGGTAAAGATACCGTAGCCGATTATCTTTGCAACTTTGAAGAGTTTAGACGAGAAAGTTTTGCCAGCAGTTTAAAAGATGCTGTATCGTCAGTTTTTGGGTGGGATCGAACTATGCTAGAAGGCCGAACCAAAGAAGCTCGAGCATGGCGAGAACTTCCAGATGCATGGTGGGCTGAAAGATTAGGCATTCCGCATTTAACTCCTCGCTGGGTATTACAATATTGGGGAACAGAAGTTATTCGTAAAGGCTTTAATGACAGCATGTGGATTGCTAGTTTAGAAAACAAGTTACGTACAAGCCATGATAATATTGTAATTTCAGACTGTCGTTTTCCTAATGAAATTGCAGCCATTAAAGCCCAAGGCGGAAAAATCATATGGGTACAACGAGGACCATTACCGGAATGGTATGACGTAGCAGTTGAAACTAATCAGGGCAATTTTAATCACATGGCAACGGCATACCCCGAAGTGCATGCCAGCGAGTGGGCATGGGCGGGTGCAGATTTTGATCATATTATCGATAATAATGGATCCATACAAGATCTATATGATCAAATTAAATTGATTATAAATCAGGAGTCAAATCCCCTTGACGCCATCGAATCCCCTCTTTATATAAAACTTGCTGACAATTTGCACACACTGTCTTGAGATTTGAGTGACGATTATTATCTAAATTGCCATCTATATAAAATACATTAAAAACATTCGAGTGAATGCTTTTAAATCCGCAACGATCGCAGGAACTCTTTTTATTATAACCGGCTAGTTGCCACCTAGCTATGCCTAGTTTTCTACCCTTATCGCAATGATCACACTTCGATCTATAAAACGTACGACCTTCTTTATGGTAATTAATAGCCGCCGGCCGCTGTTTACATGTTTTGCATAATTTTCTCATAACAATTTTATTTAATTAAACCAGCCCTTTTACTATCCCTTTTTAAGGAGTTTACTGCACATTTTTTTTATATTAGTGCTAAATAAAACAAAGTAATCCATTAAGGAGATAGTAAGAATGGCAACATTAAATTCCCCAGGTGTATCAGTAACAGTAGTTGATGAAAGTTTTTATGTTCCCGCAGGAACAGGAACAATTCCATTAATATTTGTTGCAAGTGCATCTAATAAAATCAACGGTAGTGGCACAGGTATTGCACCTGGTACATTAAAACAAAATGCTGGAAAGGTATATCTATTAACTAGTAGAAGAGATCTTACTGATACGTTCGGTACTCCTGCATTTTATACAGATACGCAAGGTAACCCAATTCACGGCGGTGAGCAAAACGAGTACGGTTTACAAGCGGCATATAGCTTATTAGGAGTTACTTCTAGAGCGTATGTAGTACGTGCCGATTTAGATTTATCAGTACTTACTCAATCTGCTTCTGCTCCCGCAGGACCGGCTGCAAACGGTACACATTGGATACAAACCACAAATAGCTTATACGGAATTAATGAATGGAATCCGACTGTACAAAAATTTACAAAGAAAACTCCTTTAATTATCGATGACAGCAACGCAGACATGACTGCTTCTTCAGGAATTCCTAAGGATTCATTTGGTCACGCAGGCGACTATGCTATGTATATTACGGGACCTGCAAACACCGATATGGATTATAACATCCAATTATGGTACAAGACAGCAAATTCACAAGATTCTTGGATCAAAGTTCAACAAGGTTTCGACGGCGGCAAGTCATTAACAATTAGTCCGCATTATCAATATCCTGATTATACTGACCTAACAGCTATCGGATCAGTATGGGTTAAAACAACAACTCCAGGTCTCGGTGCACACTGGTTAATCAAACAGTATAATTCATCTACTAAATCATTTAAACAAGTACCTGCTCCGATCTATAGTAGCTCAATGTCAGCAATCAATAGTTTAGACCAATACGGCGGTGGTGTAAATATTCCAGTAGGTTCTGTTTTTATTGAAAGTAATTTCAACCACGGCACCGGCGGTGATGCTATCGCAAATTTTAAAGTATGGAATAGAGCACACGCTGGGGCTACTAATATTACACTTGGTACAACTATTAATGAACTATTAACACCTAGTACATTTACTATTAGAGAAACATTAGCTAACAGTAAAAGTTGGAGTACTGCAACTACTATAACTTTACCAGGTACTGCAGGTAGTACCCTAGCTTCACAAATTGCTTCAGCGATTAGTGCATCCGGACTAGTAAATGTTCGCACATCATACGATAGTACAAATAAAAAAATGATTATTAGCCATATACTAGGCGGCGATATCGAAATAGCAGACGGAGAAAATCAACCATTAGCTAACGCATTTGCAGATTTTCAGCCATTTGACCCTGCAACTAAAACTGGCGTTAAAAACTTATTTCCAGCACCAACTGGTGATATGTATACCGAAACTGATAGCTACGATTTTGTTATCACTAATTGGGCTCCTTTAGTGTATCTAGCACAAACAGATACTCCTAGTACAGCGCCAGCAGACGGGACATTATGGTATGATGTAGATTTATCTGCTGATATTATGATTAATGATGGCCAAGCATGGGTTGGTTATAAGAATGTTTATCCAGATTCCGATCCAGCAGGTCCTTACATCGGTGCAACAGCACCGTTACAGCAAAGTACTGGCGCCGCATTGACTACTGGCGATCTTTGGATCAGTACTGCAAATTTAGAGCGTTATGGACAAGACATTTATGTTTATGATGCTTCTTTAGTAGTTAACGACCCTATAGCAGGTTGGGTATTAAGTGACGTTACAGACAATACTTCTCCAGAAGGTTGGTTATTCCACGATGCTCGTTGGTCAACATACGGTGGAGATGGACTAACATCTACGTTTGATCCAGCCTCGATTGTAGATTTATTATCTAGCAACTATGTAGATCCAGATGCACCAGATCCGCAGTTGTATCCAAAAGGATTAAAATTATTTAACACTCGTCGTTCTGGATTTAATGTTAAAAAATATCAAAAAGGCTACATAGATATTAATGCAAATAATGGTCAAAATCTTGCATATCAAAATCAAGTAATGAACGGAGAACTTCCTTATTTTTCTAGTCGTTGGGTTACAGCAGTAGCAAACAACGAAGACGGATCAGGTAAATTTGGTCGCTTTGCACAACGCGGCGTAGTAGTCCAAGCATTAAAAGAAGTAGTTAATACTACAAGTACAGTGCGCGACACAGAAACACTACTTTACAGTTTAATAGCATGCCCAGGATATCCTGAACTAATGCAAGACATGGTAGCATTAAACATAGATATCGGGCAAGTAGCAATGATAGTAGGAGATACTCCGTTTAGATTAACACCCGATGCAACTTCTTTATCAAATTGGGGAGCAAATACTGCTCTTGCATATGATAATGGCGAAAAAGGCGCAGTAACACATAACGAATACTTATCATTGTTTTATCCGAGCGGATATACAACAGATAATAAAGGAAATTATATTGTTGTTCCGCCAAGTCATATGATTTTACGTACCATCATTAACAGTGATAATAAGAGTTATCCTTGGTTTGCACCAGCTGGTTTACGTAGAGGCGTAGTTGACAATGCTAGTTCAGTAGGCTATATCAATACACAAAGTGGCGAATTTGTTACAACAAGTTTATATCAAGGGATTCGTGATGTATTACAAGACCCGTCGGGATTAGTAAACATTAATCCTATTGCTACATTGCCGGGCGCAGGCTTAGTATTATACGGACAAAAAACACGTTCTCCGGTAATTTCAGCGTTAGATCGAATTAACGTTATAAGATTAGTAGGTTACTTACGTAGACAATTAGCGATTATCGCTAAACCTTATTTGTTTGAGCCGAATGATGCACAAACACGTAGAGAAATCAAAGCATCAATGGATAGTTTCCTAGTTAATTTAGTTAACTTACGTGCTTTGTTCGACTTTATTGTAGTATGTGATACGACAAACAATACACCTTCTCGAATTGATCGATCAGAGTTGTGGGTAGATATTGCTATCGAACCTGTTAAAGCGGTTGAGTTTATATACATTCCGTTAAGAGTATTAAATACTGGTGCGATTGCAAGCGGTAACAAATAAGTAAAATATTAAAGGAAAATAACATGGCAATTTCGAGTCTAAGCAAATTAACAGTACCGGCTCCGGGCGCAGCCAATAACAGTCAAGGTATGTTAATGCCTAAATTAAAATATCGCTTTCGTGTGATATTAAGTAATTTTGGAGCCAATGGTCAGCCGGCTACAGAATTAACAAAACAAGTTATGAACTGCACTAGACCAGTGGTAACTTTTGAAGAAATTAAATTACCAATCTACAATAGTACAATTAAAATTGCAGGTAAACATTCGTGGTCAGATGTTAAATTAACATTAAGAGATGATATTAGCGGCAACGTTACTTCTTTAGTTGGGCAACAATTACAGAAACAATTTGATTTTTTTGAACAAGCATCTGCTCCGGCGGCAATTGATTATAAATTCCAAACTTACGTACAAATTTTAGACGGCGGTAACGGTGCATTTGAACCTCAGGTATTAGAAACATGGGAATTATTAGGATGTTATATAAAGGTTGCTACGTATTCAAACGTTGATTATAACAGCGGTACTGAACCGGTTGACGTTGCAATAGATATTACATACGATAATGCGTTACAGGTTGATGCAGGTGGATTAGTTGGTCCGGGTGTAGGTGGTCCAGGCTACGGTACAGGTCTCCGAGGCAACGCGGCAACAGGTTAATACTCCGTAAGTTAACTTCTACATAACAGAAGATCTTATTAAGCCCAAATTTATTTTTGGGCTTTTTTACGGCATAAATATTGTTATGGCCCTTAATCAAGCATTTACAAATTTCTTAGGAAATACCGACAATACCGCGGTAAGAGATTACCAACACGCGAGTCAAGTATACGTAGGAAATAACTATGCTAAAACTCCTAAGTTTGGATTCTTATATTTTATAACCTTTAGTATTAATCCATCAGTACCGTTAGATCCCGGAGCCGGTCCTCAAATTAAAAAAGAAGTCGGTTTACTAGTTAAAAAAATTGACTTACCAAAATTTAATTTAAAAACTGAAATACTAAATCAATATAATAGAAAAACTGTAGTGCAAACCGGATTAAATTATACAAATATTAATATTGATTTCCATGACGACAACAGTAATCTTACTAGAGACTTATGGACTAACTATTACCGATATTATTTTATGGATAGTACTTATGGTACAGGTGATAATAATGTATTACCTCCTCAATTTAAAGATACCAAATATACTAAAAACGACTACAGCTACGGTTTAGACAGTTACCAAAGCGTACCTTTCTTTGATTCGATTAATATTTACGTATTACATCAACAAAATTTTACTCAATACACGTTAGTCAATCCTATGGTAGCAGATTGGAATCACGACACATTAGACCAAGATGGTGGTACAAAAATATTAGCCAATAGAATGACAGTAGCATATGAAAACGTTTTATACAACAAAGGAAAAATTGTTAGAGGGACCTCTCCAGAAGGATTTGGAGCCCAATATTACGATCAAACAAATAGTCCGTTAGCAGTTGCTGGAAATCCCGGCGACGGTACTCAGCCAGCCGGGGCTAATAATGTAACTGGTTCTTCACCCGGGCCGAGCCAAACAGTAGAAAACCCGATTAATAGAGCTACAATTAATCAAACATTATCAGGTGCTACAAAATCACAGGCTCAACTAAACAGTAACTCAACATACGATTCGAATAATTATAGTATATCTAGTGGAGTTTTGGGTAATTTACAAAGTGCCGGGGCCGAAAATGTAAGACCACTTTCTGGCATCGGGTTGCCAATTAATCCGTTTAGTGCAGTCGATAATAGAAATGCAACGCAAGCAATTCCGAGTAGTATTAACGGAAGCTCAACCGGAAATAATTAATTATGACAACTAATACTTATCAAGGTAATTTACCAAGTAAAACTACGATACAAAATGCTACAGTTCAGGCATTTGACACTTATTTTTCAAAACCGTTAGAATTAGATGCAAACACATTTGCATTAATGCAAGGTTTTTTTGAATCACAGGGATTTTCTAAAACCTCTGCCGAAACTATTGCTGTAGTTATTATTAAGCAGGCTAAAAAAGATGGATACAATCCTTTAACAATTCTCGATACTTTAAAAAGTCTAAACGGGGTAGAGCTTAGTTCATTAGTAAGCGAAATATTAAATTATAATAGATTTAAAACCAGTCAGTTAGGATATGCAGGAAAATTTGTACCTAATCCGGAAATAGCTAGAAATATTGTAGCATGAGTTTAAAGTTTGCACAAGGGGTTTATAAAGTAAAGAACCTAGAAAAATATGTTGGGAAAGGGCAACCCCGATATCGATCTTCTTGGGAATTAACTTTTATGAAATTTTGTGACAACAATCCTTCAATCCAACAATGGGCAAGCGAACCTTTACAAATACCATATAGAGATCCATTAACAGGAAAACCTACAGTATATGTTCCAGACTTTCTTATTGTATACTTGGATAAGAACTCAAAGAAGCATGTAGAAATGATTGAAATAAAACCCTCTAATCAAATGTTACGAGAAAAGGTGGGAAAGAATCCCTATAATCAAGCACAGTTTGTAAAAAATCAAGCCAAGTGGGCGGCCGCCGGAAACTTTTGTAAGAATCAAAATATTGTATTTAGAGTAATAAACGAAAAAGATATTTTTCATAATGGTTCAAAAAAATAATAAGTAATAGTAGCAGAAAAAGGAAATACTATGACCAAGCGTTTAGAAGATTTATTAAACTTGCCAGAAACAGAACAACCACTGGTTGAGCCTGTTGCTGTTCCTCAACCTACTATAGATCTACAAGAAAAATTAGAAGAATTTGATAAAATTTCTTCAGCACTTCCTAGAGTAAAGGGACTAGGCGATATGGCCGATTTAGAACTAGATGCATTAGCTCAAAAAGCTGAACAAGCGTTCGACGATTTGATAGATTTAGGTATGAATGTTGAAGCACGTTATAGCTCACGTATGTTTGAAGTAGCGGCCAACATGATGAATGCCGCAATTAACGCTAAATCTGCAAAAATTAACAACAAATTAAAAATGGTTGATTTACAATTAAAAAAATTAGCTATTGACAAAAAGCACGGTGACGGTGAAACTGTGCAGGGAGAAGGATACATCATTGCTGACCGTAATAGTATTCTTGAGAAGTTAAAGAATCTTAAATCTGAATAAATAATACTACTATGACAACCTTTAAACAATACCTTGCAGAATCAAAAAAACAATATCCTTTCCGTGTAAAAGTTGCCGGAAAGTTTACTGCCGAGCAAGAAACGGCAATGAAATCAATTTTAGAAAAGTACACAGTTGCGGAATTTAAAAAACTTGCAACAACTCCTGTACAATCACTACCATTGGATTTCCCTCAAGTACGTAATTGCGAAGTTACTATATATGAAGTAACTTTGGACTATCCTTCAACTCAGCAGGAATTAACAGAAATTTTAAGCGGAGAACTAGGAGTTAGTAAACAAAACTTAGTAGTTCGTCGTCCAGGCGAGCCAAGCGAAGAATATCAACACATTGAAGATAAAAAGCGCGAAGGTGCACTATTGGATGATCCAAATTATAAAGAAGCAGGTGATCCTCAATTTGAAGATTACTATGGCGACAAATATAATTCAGGGTTTGTTAAAGAGTTAAA
>Ga0304728_1001723_pt1 | contig 15020 bp, 32 predicted proteins | sample C_130625_MF_Meta_FD_190476 | JGI IMG/M metagenome (GOLD analysis project Ga0304728, IMG submission 190476) | Freshwater microbial communities from Lake Croche, Canada to study carbon cycling - C_130625_MF_MetaG (v2) (version 2) | ecosystem: Environmental > Aquatic > Freshwater > Lake | place... | reverse complement strand
TCATAAATTGGGGGGGGTGGTGGGTCAAATGTCAAGACTAATCGTATAAAATAATTAATTAAATATTGAAAATATCCCTTGCCTTTTGTTACCTAGTCCACTATACTACTCGTATGAAAAATAAAGCTAATGAGTTCGGCACACGGGAAGAAATCCTCTCTAATGCCCTATCAATCCTTGAACGGGAAATCGAATGGTCTCTCACGGAAATCTTGCCCCTCGCGGAAGTCAATAAACTTCTCGCCCCGATTCGTGCGAAAATAAATGAAGAAGTTGCAAAATAACCCTTGACAACTCCACACTTTTAACCTATACTCTCTCACATGAAAACCTCTTTTTTCTCCTTCAGTATGTCTTATGAGTTCGGCTACGTCGCCGCGTGCGTGCTGGGATTCGTTGTGATGATTCTCCCGTTCTGGGTGCATTACGTTTCCTTATAGTCGGGCGCGTAACTCGTTGTAAATCAACAGGTTGCGCGGGGGACCGCCTAAGTTGTTGAATATCAACGACTTACACAAGCAACACCCCTACTATAATCCTCCAATGTTGTCAAGCATAATCGCTAAAATAAATAAAATAAATCTTCTAAAAATCCCTTGCCTTTTGTTACCTAGTCGCATATACTAATCGTATGAAAAATAAAGTTAGTCAGTTCGGGACACGCGAAGAAATTCTTTCCAATGCCCTATCAATCCTCGAAAGGGAAATTGAATGGTCTCTCACGGAAGTGTTACCACTTGCGGAAGTAAATAAACTCCTTGCCCCTATCCGTGCAAAAATAAATGAAGAAATTGCAAAATAATCCTTGCAATCTTTTAACAAGTTGACTATACTAATCGTATGAAAACTGAGAACGAAATGACGGACTACGGATACGCTAACGGATACAATCCAGAGCGAGATGCAGCCTTTGATAAGTGCATGGCACTTGGTTACAAGCTCACCCTGTTGCAAGGAATGCAGAAACGAATTCACGACAGACATGAGCTAGTTGGCACGGGAGTTGCTAGGCAATGAGCCTCTGTAAGTGCCTCTTAATCAAGGACTTACGCGGGGGACCGCCTAAGTTGTTGAATATCAACGACTTACACAAGCTGCGCCCTTACTATAATCCTCTAATCTTGTCAAGGATAATCGCTAAAATAATTAAATAAATTTTCTAAAAATCCCTTGCGCTTTCCTGAATATCAGCTAAACTTTCTTTATGAATAAAACCTACTCAGTCACGGCAATCAACACCAACTTGGAAGCAATCGCCAAGGCGACATTCGCCAACGCCGATGCGCGGGAGAGCTACACGGCAGCGATGGAATATGTTGAATACCTTGTGAATCACGGATTCAACGCTGTCGTCTCTTGCGATGGCGAGGAGCTAGACCGCTATGCGGCAAAGTTCCTCACGCCAGGCGATGCAAGAAAAATAGAGGAAACCCCCGAGTTGGTATAAGACTTGCTAACAAGACAACCTTCGTAACTCGTTGATAATCAACGACTTACGCGGGGGGCCCCATAAATGCCTGGTAATCAAGGACTTACACAAGCTGCGCCACTACTACAATCTGCGCCCCTTGTCAAGACTAATCGCAAAATAAATAATAAAAAAAATTACAAAAATCTCTTGCCTTTTTCTCCCGCTCTGCTATACTCTTCTTATGATTAACATTGAACTGATGGCTAACCCGAACAGCAACCTCAACTCCGAGTGGGACTTGTCGCCCCTCGCGCACATCACCACAGAGGAACTGCACCACGAGTGGTGCGCGGAGGACGCTGGGCTGGATGCTCACCAGCAGGATGTAGACGACTGCTTCGCTGACGAGGGCTACGTCGCGGCGGAGTCTGACCATGTCTACGGGCACGACTACAACTAGCACCTTGTGCCAAGCGTAACCCCTTGAATATCAAGGACTTACGCGGGGGGCCCCATAAACCCCTGATACTCAACAGCTTATGATAGTTGCCCTACTACCACTTCCCGCAAGTGTTGTCAAGAAAAAAGTGAATAAATTTTTCGCCTAGTGCTAGCATGCCCCATGCCATGTCAAGAAAAAAATGCAAAAATCTTTTGCCAAGTGTTAGCACTTCCCGTGCCATGTCAAGAAGAAAGTGAAAATTGTGAATAACTTTTTTTTGCAAAATAATTAAAAAATCCCTTGTGTTTTTTTGTAAACTTGGTAAACTCTTCTCATGAAAACAATCGAAGTAGTCAAACATCAAAACAAAAACAATTCCTTCTCGTGGACAGTGCGCCTGTTCCGTGACGGCGTTCATGTTGGAACTCGTGAATTCAAAACTTTCGCGCAAGTTCTTTCGCTGGAAAAGAGTTGGAAAAATTCAATTTAACTCTTGCAATCTTTTAGAAACTTGGTAATCTCTTTTATATGAAAACAACAAACGAACTCCACAACATCATTCAGAAACTCCGTGACACTCTCATTGAAGTCCAATGCATGGCAGAAGTCTATAAAAATCTTGCCAATTCAATTCCCGATTCCGTAAACAAAAGACTTGAGGAAACGGAAATTAAAATTGCCGCCGTGTTAGAAAATAATAAAAATTGGTAAAAATAATCCTTGCAATCTTTTAGAAACTTGGTAAACTTTGTTTATGAAAATTGAAAACGAGATGACGGACTACGGGTGGGCAAACGGATACAATCCCGAATTGGATGTAGCTTTTGAAAAGTGCATGGCAATCGGACACAAGCTGACTCGCTTGTGGGTTTCCCCGTCGGGCAATCGGGAAACGGAATGTTGCAAGGAATGCAATTACAAATTTTCCACCGACATGAGCTAGGTTGGCACGAGGGTTGCTAGGGGCAGGTTGGCATGGGACTTGCTAGGCGCGGGTCGCGTAAACCCTTGATAATCAACGACCTATGGGGCCCCCCGCCTAAACCCTTCAATATCAACGACTTACAAAAGTTGCCCTACTACCACAAAGGCGCGAACTTGTCAAGGATAATTGCAAAAAAAAGAAAAATAAATCTTCTAAAAATCCCTTGCCATTTTTAAAAAATCAGGTAATCTTTAGACATGAAGATTGAGAACGAAATGACAGATTACGGATGGGCAAACGGATACAATCCCGAACTCGACGCGGCTTTTGAAAAGTGTGTGGCAATGAAGCACAAGCTCTCCCGCTTGTGGGTTTCCCCTTCGGGCAATACTCAAACGGAGTGTTGCAAAGAATGCGGATATAAATTTACTGTAGACATGAGCTAACCTTTAACCTATACTTTTGACATGAATAAAAACCTTTTCTCAATCACCACGCGCCAAAACCTTGTTGACGCTCTTTTTACTATTGACCGCAACCAATGGTGTCGGGTTGGCAATAACTTTTTATATAACATCCTCTCCGTTGAAAGTGAAGACGGCAGCGGCAAAAGATTCAACGTGACGGGTTACGATAGTCAAGGCAAAAAACAAACTTTTTTTGTGGAGGTGGTGGACTAGTTGGCACGGGGCTTGCTAACAAAGACCTGCATAAGCTGTTGAATATCAACGACTTAAGCGGGGGGGCGCGTAACTCCTTGAGTTTCAACGACTTACAAAAGTTGCCGCACTACCACAAATGCAAAAACTTGTCAAGAAAAAAAGTAAAAAATACAAAAATAATTTTTGCAAAATAATTAAAAAACCCTTGCAAAGTTTTTCAAATCTGTTAATCTCTTTACATGAAAACGATAAACGAATTGCAAGACACAATCCAAAAACTCCGTGACGCTCTGATTGAGGTCAAAGCTATGGCGGGAGTTTATAAAAACCACGCTCACTTAATTCCCGAATCCGTAAACAAAAGACTTGCGGAAGCGGAAACCAGCATTGCCACAGTGTTGGAGAATACTAGTTTTTAAAAAACTAAAAATAACCCTTGACCTTTTAACCTGTAAACTCTATCCTCCTTTTATGTTAAACAAAATCAAAAACGCAATCCTCTCACGTCTCACCTTTTATGTTGTCTACGCTCCCGAAAAGAGTGAAAACCCTGAACCTGTTCAGGTCTATAAGGTGATTGGTCACCCTAGCTTGTGGGCTTGGAAAACTAGCAAGAGCCGCAAAGTCTTTACCGCCAGAGTTCGCAACCGCGAGGAACGCTTTCGCTGCTTTGGGTTTGACCGCGTGGGTGTGGTCAAGTTCGCGTGGGTGTAAGCAACTCTTGTGCCAAGCGTAACTCGTTGCAAACCAACGACTTACGCGGGGGGCCCCCAAAACCTGTTGACTATCAACGACTTACAAAAGACTATCAACGACTTACAAAAGTTGCTTTTTTGGGAAAAATACCCCCAAAACCCCTATTTAGGCTATTTAGGCTATTTTAGTATTTCAGAGAAAATTTGTATTTTGTCAAGAGAAATCGTCAAATATATTTAAAAAAATATTTAAAATATCCTTGCAATCTTTCTCTAAACTGTTAAACTCTTTCTATGAATAAAACATACTGTGTGAATGTAATCAGTCCCGAAACTTTAGAAACTGTCGCCGTTGGCAGCTTTTCATATCCCCATAAAGCATCAGCAAGTTTGCGTGCAGCATTAGAATATGTTGAATACTTAATCACCCACGGCTTTCATGCTTCGGTGAGTTGCGACGGCGAAGTTTTAGACTCTTACCATTGCGTAAAAAATATTCAAGAAACCACTTGCGCTCTGGTGTAAAATACTATAAAATAAATTTATGAAAATTAAAAACGAGAAACACTACGCGATTCTGGGAGCCGACTTTACTGTTGATGCAATGGGCGAGCCTAAGACCTACAAGAAAGGTCACAAGGCAAAGACTTATGGGCTGCTTGAATCTGGCGGTGAATACATTTTAGAAGGTCATGGGACTGGTCATGTTATCCCGCGCCAACTCTTTACTAAATTCAAACACACTTGGGATGAAGTTGAGACAACTGTTGAGAATGGTGCAAAAGTTATAAAGACTGTTCACAAAAATATTGACGAGACACAAAAAATTCTCAAGTGGTGGGCTGAATGTGATGCAGATGCAAAGAATGAAGAACTGAATGATAAACGCCGAGTTCTCCGCAAAAACATTGCCTACTACAAGAACAAGATTAAGGAAGTAGAGAGTGGCAAGGCGGGGGCAGAACTTGCTAAACTTTTAAAAGAGCTTGAAACTTTAAAAACTTGCTAACAAACCCCGTAAGTGGTTGCAAATGAACAACTTACGCGGGGGGCCCCAAAACCTGTTGATAGTCAACGACTTACACCAGATAAAAAATCACAAACTTTTAAGAATGTCAAGCACAATCGTAAAAATAATTAAAATAAATCTTTTAAAAATCTCTTGCGCTTTTGTGTAAATCAGGTAAACTTTGTTTATGAAAATTGAAATTGGAACCGAATTAAATGTGCACGGAAAATGGTGCATTGTAGATGCAATCGTAGGCAACATCGCTTTTGCAATAGACCAAGAGGGTGGCGACATTGAAATTGTCCTTGACGAATACGGGTTTGAAGCCTAACATATCACCACTATGAATTACACCGACGAACAAATAAAAAAAGCTTTAGAAAAAATTTTAAATTATCTCGAAAAAGAAAAAGGATTAAAGGCTGAATTGGAAGATTTTAACCGACGCGAAATTGAAAAAATAGGAAAGCTATGAACAAATTAAATCCAATCATTAAAGCCGTTGCGGAACATTATAAATTTGAAATTAAATGGTGCGATGTCTCGAATTATTGGACAATTTGCCATGAGTCTCATAATTGTAATTTTCATTGGCGTAGTGATTACGATAACTCTTTTCAAACCTTTTTTTTACATTTACAGCATTACTTTGAGGAAATTGGTATGGAATGTGCCGATAAATATCACTATTAAAACCACCACCAAAATATAATAAACTGTTATGATGAAACGCATATTGTGCAAGTTATTACATCGCAAATATTGGCATCAATCTCATTCGTTTCAAGGAGAAGGTATGTTGCTTCATTGCTGGAAATGTGACATTTATCATTGGAAAAAGTTTAACAACTCCACCAAAATGTAACCATTTTCCCGACATCAGGAAATTGGTATAGAATGTGCCGATAACTATTGACAACTCCACTAAAATATAATAACTTATCTATATGAAAAACTTAACTACTGCCCTGTGCGTGTTCGTTGCAATCCTTGTTGTGGTGAAATCTTCCCACGCTGAACCAACAAAGAAAAGCCGCTTTGCCCCGTTGACTGAAGCGCAACTAGAAAGCAAGTATGGAAAAATCGCCGATGCCATTTACAAAGTTGAAGGCGGCGCGAAAACAAAACACCCTTACGGAATCTTGAGTGTCAAGACTAGCAACCCGCGCAAAGTTTGCCTTGTGACAATCTACCACAACGAAGTGCGCTGGCAAGATGCAGGGAGCAAAGGAGATTATCTTAATTTTCTCGCGGATGTCTATTGTCCAAAATCCGCCGACCCTGTTGGAAACAAAAATTGGAAAACCAATATCCATAAATTCCTAAAATAACTCTTGACAAAAGGAAAATTTTCTAAAAAAACAAACTGCGTAACTTGTTGAATATCAACGACTTACGCGGGGGACCCCGTAAACCCTTGAGTATCAACATGTTACAACAATTTTTGCTTTACCATAATCTCTGCCCCTTGTCAAGTAAAAAGTGAAAAATAAATAAAATAAATTTTGCAAAATTTCCTTGCACTCCTTTAGTAAATCAATTATACTCTAGGTATGAAAATTAAATTGACTGTTGAACAATTCGAAACCCTCCGCTCTGCTCTTGTTACCGCGCAAGTTGCGCTTAAAACAATAGAATCAGAACTCCGCTTGCAAGAGCGTAATTCTTTGGCAAACTATCGCGGAAATCAGTTGCGCGAAGTTACTAACGCTTTGGAAACTACGGAATGGACAAAAATTCAGATAGCCCAAGACTAATATGCAAACAATAAATATCCAATTCCAACCCGAAGTGGAATTCACAGTTCACCCTATGCGCAAAATCAACTTGACAAAACTTGTGTCATGGAACAGTCGCCAGCCTTTTGAAAAGCGCATTGTGGCAAATGAGTTGCAAGAAAAATTGGAGTATGCAAAGATGCGCGGAAATGTTGCTGCACTCTGCGCTCAAGTGCACGAGGAAGTCAAGCAGAAAATTGAAGAAAATTACAAGTTGATAGAAAACTTGTGAGTTGGCATGGGAGTTGCTAACAAACCAGCAACGTAAACCCTTGAATATCAACGACTTAGGCGGGGGGCCCCATAAAGTGTTGATAGTCAACGACTTACGAAAGTTATCTCCTTACCATAAAGCGCGCCCTTTGTCAAGCAAAAAAGTAAAAAATCTTTTAAAAAATCCCTTGCGCTCTTTTCCTTTTGTGATAATCTTTGGGCATGAAATTGACATTCGGTGACGCAAACGCAAAACTCAAAAAATTGGAAATCGCCTTGCAAGCGAAAGTTATAACCTTTTCCCTTCCCTCGGGCTTTACTTGCTCGGGTGCTTTGGAATGCTTGAGCCGTGCCGATAGGGAAACGGGAAAAATCTCCGACGGCTTGCAAACGAAATTCCGTTGCTTTCAAGCCAGCGCGGAAGCTCTTTATCCTTCTCTCCGCAATATGGTTTGGAATAACTTTGAAACTATCCGCCAACATGGGAACGACTACCAAAAAATCGCGGATGAAATTTGCAAAAGCCTTCCCCAATACTTTAATATCTGCCGAGTTCACATCGGCGGCGACTTTTTTAGCCAAGCCTACTTTGACGCATGGCTTGAAGTGGCAAAGAAAAATCCTTCAAAAACTTTTTATGCCTATACAAAGAGCCTTCCCTTTTGGCTCTCTCGCAAAAATGAAATCCCTGAAAACTTTGTTTTGACAGCTTCACGGGGCGGAAGATATGACGAGATGATTGACCAGCACGGGCTGAAATGTTCGGAAGTAGTTTTTAGCGAAGCCGAAGCCGCGCAAAAAGGTTTGGAAATTGACCACGACGACAGCCACGCCGCAATCGGCAAAAAATCTTTTGCTCTACTTTTGCACGGCACGCAACCCAAAGGAACGGCAGCGGCGGAAGCCCTGAAAAAAATCAAAAAGTCAATCAAAAAATAAATATGCTTTTAATCTTTTTGGCATGTTGCCTGCTTTGGGCAGTAAAAAATAAATACAATTAAATCACAGCGTGCCGCAGGTGTGGCACGCTTTTTGCTCTCTACAAACTTGTGTAACCTGTTGATAATCAACGCCCTATGGGGCCCCCCGCGCAAGTGCTTGAATATCAACGACTTATGCAAGCGGCGCCACTACCACAAATCCCAAAAGGTGTCAAGCAAAAAAGTAAAAAAATAAAAAATAAATTTTCAAAAAATCCCTTGACCATTTTAGAAAATCAGGTAATCTCTCTTACATGAATATGTTTAATGAACTGTCCGCCGAATCCGAAATGTCCTCCCTCGCGCAACTGTCCACCGAGGAGCAGGCTGAATACTGCAACTGGCTTGACGAAGTTGCCGCCAAGATGGACTCCGCCGAATAATTTTTCTTGACCTTTTAACCACCAACACCTAACCTATACCTATATGGAAGACCAATACCTCGACAGCTACTACGAGTCCCAAACCGAAATCCCCGAACCCGCTTATGATGGCGGCGGCTGGGGCGGCGATGGTTCCGGCACGGATGACTTTGCCGACTACAACGCCAACGAAGCGGATAGCTACCGCGACGAGGGCAGCGAGTAAGCAACTCCTGCGCCAAGCGTAACCCCTTGAAGCAGAAGGGTTTACGCGGGGGGCCCCAAAAACCCTTGACTATCAACAAGTTACAAAAGTTAGATCTTTACCATATCCCATCCCTTTTGTCAAGAAGAATCTTAAAAATAAATAAAATAAATCTTCTAAAAATCTCTTGTCATTTTTTATATATCTGGTATCTTTTCTTTGTTGGTGGTGGCTGTGCCAGAATCGGCGTCGGTGCTAAATGCGAGAAATCCGACAGAAGCAGCACGAAACCAACCGTCTGACCTAGAGAGTGCCGATAAGAAGATGCCGAGCATGGGGCTTTCCGGTAATGCAGCTAGGGAAATGCGGTCTGGAGCCGACGTTAATAATCAAAACCAGAATTTAATTTTGAGCGTGTGGCGGAATGTAAAAACGCGAAGCAGCACTTGGGTGGTCTAGACTCTAGGCGTAATGACGGCTCCCAACTTGCAGGTTCAAATCCTGCCGCGCTCTTTTTAATTTTGTTGATTGAGAATCTGATATCTTTTCTTTGTTGATACGGGATTGGAAGTTTGGTTCAAATCCAAACCTCACCAACATTTTTACTTGACAATCGCAACCAAATAACGCATAATACGCACATGAAATCATTCTATTCATTCTTTCAAGGTCGTCTCAATGTCTGGTTCAATCCGCATATTGGGGCAGGATTCACGGTTTCTTTGGTTGATTTGTATGCTTGTTTTTGGTTGCCATTTGTTAATTTTTCTGTGGGCAGTCAGAAAAATGAATTTCCTGTTGTTGATTGATTTTTTTGGTGATGCAGAAGGGATAAAGTTGGGATAATCGCCGCGTCCAAACGCGACTGCCCCAGCCACCAACATTTTTACTTGACAAACGCAACCTCTTGATTACCAAGGGGTTACGCGGGGGCCGCGCCTAAGTGCTTGATACTCAACGACTTACACAAGCTGGGGCTATACCATAGATGCTTCATTTGTCAAGAACTATTTTGAAATTTAATTAAATAATAGTTAAAGAAAAACCTTGCTAGTGGTGGTCGTTGTGGTAATATGTCTTTGTTGGTTGGGAGTCTGAATCAAGTGCCGTTAGCTCAATTTAGAGCCGTCTGTTAATTCAGCGAGATTGCGTGAAAATCGCAGCGTCACAAAACGACAAACCCGACCAACATTTAATTTTGGTCTAACCTGAAAGGGCGACCCTGAGAATAAAATCCTGTGGCATCGTTAGAGATGCTAAAAAAATAAAAAGAGTTGCTTTGGACGCAAACGCAATCGTCGGGGCAAAGTTTATTCTCAAAAATTTGTTTGACAACCATTAACCAATCAGATACATTAACACCATGAAAGCATACAAAATCGACGCATACACCAACACCATCACCGAACTCGAAATGTCCGAAGACTACCGCGAAATCTCGCAGAACATTGGTTGCGAAATGTTTTGCGTGGCTAAAACCCTGCCAAACGGCGACACACTTTTTGTGGATGACGAAGGCTGGATTAACCCTAGCGTAACTCGCGCCTTTAAGTTTGATGGGCGAGTGTTTGCTGGCAATGGCGTTTTACTTGGCTGCAATGGGGGCGGCGAGAGCGAGAGTGCCAAGACGAAAGAGCTTGACATTGCCAAACTCGTTGAGTTCGCGCCCAAGACTTTTTCCATCCCTCAAGAGATGCGCGATGCTGCAATGGGCAGTTGGAAAGTTATGGCGATGGCATAAGACTTGCTAACAACAAACCCCGTAAGTGGTTGATAATCAACAGCTTACGCGGGGGATCCCCTAACCTGCTGATACTCAACGACTTAAGACTGCCAATCCATTACCACAAAAGGCAAAGGTTGTCAAGAGAATATATAAAAATAAATAAAATAAATTTTCTAAAAAGTTCTTGCATTGTTTTGATAATCTGTTAATCTTAACCCATGGAAAATCAAGATTGTAAGTGTTCTGAGTGCGGCGCGGTTGTGGCTGTTGAGTATGAGCAGCCCTATCAGGAGTACGCGGGTGCGTCGGTGCATGGCGGCTATGAGTGGTACGAGTGCAGTTGTGGGCACTACAGCTGCACCAAGCCCGACTTGCGCGGCTACAGCATCCGCGAAAATACGCGAGGCTGGTAAGTGCCTGATATTCAACGGGTTAGGCGGGGGACCCCGTAACCTGTTGATACTCAACGACTTACAAAAGCAACTAACCCCCACTTTAACGTTAAAACCCATATTTAGTCTATTTAACGTATTTAAGTATTTCAGGAGAAATTTTGTATTTGTCAAGTCTATTTAAGGATTTATATTTAAATTTTTCTTAAAATTTATTTGACTATGTTGGTAAATCTGTTAATCTCTCTATATGCAAAACATCATTGAATACATTAAACAATACGCACTTGAACATTATGACGACGGAGGCTGGGATGTCTTGGTTGAATGTTGGAGCGACAAGGATATTGAAAAGCACCTTGCACTATGTAATGTGACCACCAAAGAAAAAGCTCTCTCTGCTTTTGAAGACATTGTAAATGTCTGGGCAGACCAACAAGCTGACGCAAGAAATTCAGCTTTCTAATATCTCCCAACGTAAGCCTTTGAATAACAAGGGTTTACGCGAGGGGCCCCAAAAACCGTTGACTATCAACGACTTACAAAAGATCCATCCTTACCATAATCCCTGCCCCTTGTCAAGCGAGAAATGATAAAAAATAACTTTTCTTTTCTTCTTGCGCTTGTTTTGGTATCTGGTACAATCTGGGCATGACTAAAAACGAAGCTGTTGAAATCACTGGCGGATTGAGTAACCCTAGCAAAATGCCCTGCTATGGCTTTTCCATCCCCGCCATCAAATGTATCACGGGCATGAAATTGCGCGAAGTAGTTGGTTCAATTTGTTCCAAGTGCTATGCAATGAAAGGGATGTATGGTTTCCCTGCTGTTAAAAATGCCCTGATGCGGCGCTTTGAAAAATTAAACCACCCTGAATGGGTTTCTGCAATGGCAACCCTGATAACCGCAAAAGAAAAATCTGGTTTCTTTCGCTGGCATGATTCTGGGGACATTCAATCTGTGGCTCACCTTGCGCGGATTGTAGAAGTTTGTAAACTCACTCCCACCATTCAGCATTGGCTTCCCACCCGCGAATATTCTTTTGTCTCTGAATACTTAGCGAAAAATTCTTTCCCTGAAAACTTGACTGTGCGCTTGTCTGCCCTTATGTTAGAGGGGCAACCGCCTGTTGCGATTGCCAATCGTCTTGGCTTAACTACCAGCGGCGTTTCAAAAGAGGGATTCACTTGTCCAGCATCAAAGCAAAACAATGAGTGCCGCGATTGCCGCTCCTGCTGGAACAAAGCCTGTGCCAATATCAACTATAAAACTCACTAAAATTATGCTCATAATGATGCTCTTGGCATTACTCTTGCTTGCAACTTGGCAATCCTACGTGAAAAATAAATAAAAAAACCTTTGACAAAATCCTTAAACTCTGATAATCTCTTTTATATGAAAAACATAATGACCAACATCAAAAACCTCCTCAACTCAACCTTCGTTCCGACCTATCGGATTACCTACGCGCCTGAAGTGTCGCGCAACCCTCACCTGCCCATCCAGCACTATACCATCGCCGGCAACCCCAAGCACCTTGCTTGGCGTAGCAAAGCAGGCAACAAACTTTTCACGGCATTGCTGCCGCGCAACAACGAATATGCTTCGTTTCGTGCTGACCGCACCTTGAGCGTGAATTTTTCGGGCTGGGCGTTGCTCTCCCCGAAACAAGCTGTCGCCTTTCAAAAGACGACTGCCAAAAATGTTGCTGTCGGAGCAGCAGCATAACACAAAAAATGTGCCCTTGTTCGGAGCAGGGGCACAATCTTTTTCTTGACAAACCATTCTAATTTGCTAAACTACTGGCATGAAACATCAAATTGAAATCATGAAGTCAGTTCGCAAACAATGGGACTTTAATCCCGCGCCTCGCGTTGTCAAGGATAAAAAGAAATATTCGCGCAAGACGAAGCATAAGCGGGACTTATAACAAACTGCGTAAGTCGTTGAAAACCAACGGGTTACGCGGGGGATCCTGTAAGTCGTTGAATATCAACATCTTATGCGAGGGGCCCCATACATCGTTGAGTATCAACAGGTTACAACAATTAAAAAATCAGATCCCGAACCCCTTGTCAACCATATTTAGCAACTATTTGTTGAATATTTATTGAATATTTATTTGACTGCGAGAAATTTTTCAGATAAATTATCACCAATGAAAAGCGAATTAATTAATCGGGTTGAGGACAAAATCTTGGAAACATTTTTGCTGGCTGAACAAAAGTTTGGCAAAGTTTTTGAACTGCCCAAATTATCTTTTGAAATCAACTCATCTCATGTTGCTGGTCAGGCTCTGTTGCGGGACTGGATGATTAAAATCAATCCTGAATTTCTTGAGCAGTATCCTGACCAAGTCATTTCCCGCACAGTTCCGCATGAAGTTGCCCACTTGGTCGCCTTTAATGTTTATCCCCATGCAAAACAAGGTCATGGACCTGAATGGAAATCTGTTGCTGTGAAATTGGGCACAGAGCCAACTCGCTGCCACTCTATGCACCTGCCTGAAAAGCAACCGCACACTTATATCTGTAATTGTCGAAAGTTCCATGTATCAAATTTGATTCACCGCAAGATTCAAAATGGTCAACGCCGCTTTTGCCCAATGTGCAAAAAAGATTTAGTATATCTTTCCTCTGTTAACTCTTGACACTGCCACTAAAATATAATAAAGTATCTGTATGAATGCAGCCCACTTAACGAAAGACCAGAATGAAATTCGCACTCTCAACATTGCCCATGAGCTGGCGAAGACTTTGGCAGATGAGCCAATCTCTCGCCGCGAACAACTGGCTCACATTAGAGGATTTTATGTTGGCTATTGCACTGCTGCTGGATATGAAATTGATTGGAAAATTTGCAACGAAATAACTGATTTATATTAATACTTGACAATTCAACCAAAACTGCTAAACTCATCAAATGAATAAAAAAACGATCCAATACTACACCCGCGAAGTTTACGGCAACAAATTGTCCTACATTGTTAACAAGGGCGATGCCGCAATCATTCAACAATTGACTGGCAAGAAAACTATTGACGGCAAAGAGCGCGAACTGTTGCGCGACCTGACGGCAGGATTAATTTCCTTTGAACAAGTAATTGCCCCTTGACAAAAACAAAAAAACATAGTAACTTATAATTATGCGTAAAACATACCTAGCCAAATGGCAGAACGGAACAATCTCAATCTTAACTGCCAGAGACAACCTTGAGTTGTTTGACAAGTTGGATGTTGAAGGTGACCCAAACGGACTTTTAATTTATCGTTTGCCAGAAGATTTTCACCTTGGCACAGACATTGAGAAGAAAGATGAAAAGACTTTTATCAGTTGCGACCAGCAGTTTGAACACGATGAAACAGAAATGAAACGTCACAAGTTTCCAGAAAATATGACTGCAAGATACTATGCAGACATTTGCGGCGTAACATTAAAAGAGTTTTTTGCGAAACAAAAATTAATTGAGGCAACATTAGAAACAGCGGGTCATTTAGAATAACCCTTGACAAAAAGAGAAAGTATGGTAATATAGTTTTGTTGTTACTAAGAGACTCATATAACGAGCATAGCAACGCGGAGTTGGGAACAGTCTCCGAGAAAGTTAAACTGCCAGTGAGGGGGAGAACTAAACGCGCCCACTAAATAATTTTCCCGTTCCTTTGCCGGACGAGTCTCGAGAATATACTAGGCGATACGCCATGGAAAGCTCGAATGAAGTGCAAGTGGGCAAATACTGCTGGATTCCGGTGGACACTTGCAGCGGGATTTTACTTTGGGCGACTAGGGGGACATGGGGCTTCATGCCCCGTTCCGTAAGATTCTAGACTCTCGACAAGGACTTACCCCTAGCTTGCCTAACCCCTTGATAATCAACGCCCTGTGGGGCCCCCCGCGTAAGTGCCTCAACCTCAACAGGTTACAACAGTTTAGCCTTTACCACAAACTTGTGCGCGTGTCAAGCATTTTCTTTCTGGAGGCGTTAAAAAAACTATCAAAAAAACCTTGTGCAGTTTTGGAAAGTCTGTTATTCTTTGTCTGTAACTGAAACACATAATCAAATAACAAAAAGAAAAACATATGGCACAACTCGCTGAACAATCTAATAACTATAACTTCACTGTGGAAGCTGCTCCCTCTTGGATGCAGTTGCCTGACGGCACTTTCAAAAAGGACGGCTTCACTGTTAACCGCCGCACTGATACGATGGAAGTGCTTGG
>Ga0304728_1001721_pt1 | contig 15023 bp, 17 predicted proteins | sample C_130625_MF_Meta_FD_190476 | JGI IMG/M metagenome (GOLD analysis project Ga0304728, IMG submission 190476) | Freshwater microbial communities from Lake Croche, Canada to study carbon cycling - C_130625_MF_MetaG (v2) (version 2) | ecosystem: Environmental > Aquatic > Freshwater > Lake | place... | reverse complement strand
TAATCGCACCGCTTCCATCAACGAAGCCCGAGGGATTGCTGGTCGAATACTTGCCGTCCAAAGCGGACTGCAAATCGGTTTGCGATGAGAGCGTACCAGAAATCGAACCCCAAGAAACCGAACCGCCACCCGTGTAAGCCGTAGTCTGCGTAGATCCGTCTGCAAACCGCAAACCTCCGGGGCCAAATTGTCCGTTAACTGTTCCGTTGTTCCATTGAACGCCATAGGTAGGGTCTAGGGAAAAGGAAGTCGTAGTGCCAAGATTGGTTTGCGTAGCCGTGATGCCATTTCCTGCGACAGTTAAATTGCTACTAAAAGCGACCCCAGAAATTACCGAACTGAACCCCCCCAAACCATACGTTCCTGCGTAGGTAATCGCTCCATAAAAGTCGGTGCCGCTTTGCGTCAAAGTCAAAGCCGAGGAGGTCACCTGTCCTGCATTGGTCGTCGTTCCATACGTTCCCGACGAGGTGCTGTTGATGGTTAAAGTCGAATATCCGAGGCTGGCATTCTGCAACGTGTCAGACGTTTTCTCCACGCCAAAAATATCCGATGACATCAAGGAATCATAGGTCGTTCCCGCAATCGCAATCGACGAGCTAACGGCCATTGCATTGTTGGCCGACAATGACAAATAACGACCATCCGCGTCGGTGAACGTCGGGTAAGATGACATTCCCGAGATTGTCTGGTATGTTGAGGCCGCGCTCGAGGTCGTGAGATACGATGACATTCCCGAAAGCGTCTGGTACGTTGAGGCCGCCGTGGAAGTCGCTAGTTTGGCATTGAGAGCCGTAGCAAGGTCCGACTGGTCACCCAGCGTGCCGACGATGTCTCCCCACGTCACCGATTGAGCCGGAACCGTCCCGCCGACGTTCACCGTCCAAGCCGTATAAGTTCCCGAACCCGTGTGGCTTTGAACATCTACCACGAGGACGCCAGTCCCAGAATTGTAGCTCGTGACCACGCAATGCATATGGTGAGCCGCGTCGTAGGCGATGGTAACGTCCTGCTGGGTCGTGTAAGATAGGCCAGTACCGACCGTAAAGGTCTTGGCGCCGTTGCTAACCGAATTGCTCGTCGAGGAAGTCGTGAGGTAACGATCGCCAGGAGTGAAGGTAGACCAGGCTACATCGTAATCGCTTCCGCTAACTTTGACCAGTGCCTGCCCGACAGTCCCCGAGGCGGGCAATCCGCGGGCCGTGACTGCGTAGGTTGAAGCTGCGCTCGAGGTCGTGAGGTATCCCGAGATAGAAGCACCCGATGGGATGGTCACTGTGCCGGTAAAGGTCGGGCTGGCAACAGTGGCATAGCCTTGAGCCTTAACGAAAGCGGTCGAAGCCGCGACAGTCGTGTTTGAGGAAGTCGCTGGCGTTGGGATAGTGACAGTCCCGGTCAGCGTTGGATTTGCTTTTGGAGCGTAAGTTGCCGACGCCGAGCTCGTCGTGAGATAGCCGGAGATGTTTGCACCCGCTGGGATAGTTACTGTGCCTGTGAAAGTCGGGGATGCTTTGAGCGCATAGGCCGACATACTGCTGATAGGCTGATAAACTCCAACTACATCGGGGGGGGTTAGAAACCCTTGACTGCTTACGTAACTAGCGTTAACGAAGTTGGAAGGGTTACTATTGTTATATTTGCTGTCTAATGCCGATTGAAGGTCGCTCTGATTTGAAAGATAGCCAGAAATCCCGCCCCAAGTGGATACGCCCGACGGGCCTTGATTGCCCTGTGGCCCTTGGATGCCTTGGATGCCTTGCGGACCAGGCGTACCGATTTCTAAAAGGATAGTCGCAGGCGCTTGACCCGTGACGGTCGAGTTGATGGCGCCGAAGGACTGCGTGGTGATCGTAATGCTGCTCATCAGTGGGTGACTTCGTCGATGATTAAAACGCGGATAGTCTCAGTATAGAAAACCACCCCAGAGGTTGAGAACTTAATGTCCCAGCGACCAGTTCCAGTAGACCAATCAGCCGTGCTTCCAATAAAACTTAAAACGAAGCTGAGGCCGTCCCCTGCCATCTGGACGTTCAAATGGTAAGTCGTTCCCGCGGCGTCGATGACGTCAGAGGTAACGGTCGTGCCGAGGAGGTTTGCTGGGCCTGCTCCTGGGGTGTAACTAACCGTCCCCGCAAGGGTCGTACCCCGTTTAAGTGTCACAGTCGTAGCCATACCTATGCCCTCGGGGGCAAGTTGGCTCACGGAAGGGGCGTAATGGACGTAATTGTGGTAAGGGATGTGCTTTGACCGAGACTCGTCGCTGAGTACATCGCGTCGGCCGTCATTACCATCGGGCCGCCAATCCCTGCCACCGTCCCGCCGACTAGGGCGTTGTTCCATTGGTCCTCGTCAATCCCTACGCCCGGATTGTATGCACCCGCAATCGAGAAGGCTGGTAAGGACGTGTACCACGAACCCGTTGAGATTGACCCTTGAGCCGTATTGGGAAGGTACGATTTGAATAATGTTGTCTCGTCGACGCTCCCCATTGCGTAAGGGTAAGTGCCGGGTGTTATGTATTCCGCGGAATGAAGATAGGGTAACGTGACGTAAGCCGCAGGACTTACAGGTCCGTAGGGGTCAATGCTCGAGTCATAATAAGCGCCAATGACACTAGTGACAGCCGTTCTGAACAGCCCCCACGTGCTTAACAAATCGCCCGAACCGATGCGCTGGAACGATTCGGTATATGTCGGGGGCGTAGGCATTAGAAACCAGCGTAGTAATATTTAGCGTCGAGCGTGTTAACCTTAATTCGATCCGTCCAGACGCTCTGCTTCGCCATCTGCCAGATAGTAATCACCTTGGTCGTAGGGTCTTGGTAGGCCGTAGCCAGGACAAGGTAAGCCGTCGTGTCATCCGTGGTAGGCATATACGACAGGGAGGCAACTACCGGGTAAGCAGGCACCGCGGAGACGTGGGCCGTGTTGTCGTCTGGGTATTTCTTATTGGCCGAATCGTAGCTCGTTTCTAGGACCACGTAACTGTAATGAGTCGTGGCATTGAATGACCACGTGTTGGAATAATTAGGGTCGGCGGCCATCGTCGTGGTCGTACCTTCCCACATTGGGGAAAGGTTGTTAACCAGACCGGGCACCATTTTAAAGTAATAAACTCCCGACGATCCACCCGTCCCGTGACCATTATTTGTTACCATCCAAGGGAACGGCTCTTTCTTATAGATTGGCAAGTGGGCCTGCCATTCTGCAAAGATGTCGATATTGGTCCCCGTGCTAGTCCGCGAGAAGCCGTAGCCAGTCCCTGCTTCGAGTTTGCTCATCGTTAAGTAGGATAGACTTCAGACGGGTAACCTTCACGGTTGAACCTAATTTCGTAAATGCATTTTACGACGTTTCCGTAGTCCTCGAAATTGAGCGACGAAAGGAGTAATTGATTAAGGCCTCCGCTAGTCGTAAATGACGTGCCAATGTAATCAGGCAGTAAAACAGTACCCCCAAACTCATTGGTGCCGGAACTGTGGCCGATAGCCGATTTTAATGCCGCAATGCGGAAACTTGTCTTAATGATATAAATAATTCCAGAGAAAGCCGTAGTCGGAGCAAGGTACTGAGTCTTTCCGTAAAAGTTAGGATAAGCCGGATCCACAAAGCCAATGAAACGAGCGCCAGCCTCCGTCTCGAAGCACGCCCCATTGAGGCCGATGCACGACTCCAGCTGAACAACACTTCCAGACGTAGCCAGGACATTGACAAATGGGCCTTGAGGGCTTTGGGCTAATCCAGAAATCGGGCCAGCAATCGTCGTGAAGAAATTAGGGTGAGTCGAGATATTCTCCGACGTCAGAGAGTCTGCTTCCGTGACTTGGCAATTCGTATGCTCAACGCCTTCACCGTTATTGATACCGACATACTCAGCGTGCAGTGTGACGTACCCTAGATGCTCCGATGACATATCTCCTTTGTGTACGGCCATATAATCGGAGAAAGGAGCCACTGGATGAGCCGTCCCACGCGTAAAGCCATTCATCGCGGCTAGGCCTTCAGCGCGGTTAATCTTGAAGGTAGCCTTGCCCGTATAAAGCCCGAAGCCGTCGGTGGAGATAGTCCAGCCAGGCTGGAGATACGGGGAGGTTAATGGGTTACCTTGGTCTTTTCGTGCCATAGTCGTATAAAATTAGTCGCTCATATCTCCGTGAAACTCGGGAGAGGTTTGCTGGTCTTTGGTAAAGTCTTTGAAGTCGGCCGACTTACCCTTGTTAGCGATAGCCTGGAGCAAGAGCGTGTGCTTGCGTTGTTCGTCGAGCTGAGCGTTCATCATCTCAGTGACAGGGTTAGCGCCGACGCCGATCACATTAGAGAAGCCGGTGTCGTGTTTGAATGTTTCTGCCTTAGGTAAGGCTTCCGCTTTGGCCGGCATCGTGAGCAAGGCAGCTGCGGCAGCCGTAGCACCCGCACTTGTAACCTTCTTGGACTCTGCATCCGTAGCCATTTGACCGCCGACAATAGATTCAATCAAAGCGGCTACCCTGGGGTCATTTGCCAGCATCCCTTCGGTAATGTTGACGAAACCGCCGCCTGCTTGGGCTTGAGCTTGCGCCATCTCAAGGGAGATAGACCGCGTAAGGGCTTCAACCCTTGGGTCAATCGGTCCGGCCTCGCCTTTTAAATATGCTACGGTGGCCTCGCGGCGTTGGATAGCCACGTTCTCCTTTTTCTTTTCAAACTCTTCCTTTTCGGCCTTGGTCTGGAGAATCTTGGCAAAGGGACTGGTCAAGGCCTTGGCCTCCGAAATCTTCTTATTCAATTCGACCCACTCACGGAGCACCTTAAGCATCTTTTCCCCTTCCGACCCAAAGGCCGCCACCGCAATCGCTGACTGCTTGGTCTCGTCGGTAGTCGTATTGATAGCGTCAGAGAGGGCTCCAAGCACTTGGGCCTCCGTAATCCGGCCGTGGATAAGGTCCTCAGAAGAGAATCCTAACCGCTTAAGCACTTCGTGATAATGTGACGTTGAGTCTCGTGCCTCGATAATAGCCTTTTTCGCGTTCTTATTGGAGGTCGTATAGTCATCCATCGTTAGACCCATATCAGCCGTAGCCGCCGCCACCTTTTGGTACTGCTCTACGCTCATCCCAGCGTCACGCGCTTGATTCGTTAGTTTAGATCCAGCGTCGACAGCCTCTTTGATTTTTTGCTTATACTCCTCAATGGCTGACTCAATCTTGCCAAAGACTGCGTGGGCAATAGCCAAAGGCCCAAGCACGTGAAAGAGCGATTTCGCAATCTGATTGCCGACGTGCTTTAACTTGTACGTGAACTTCGTGAACGCCTGGTCCATCACGCCCATATCAGCTGCGGCCTTCTTCGTCACCTTCTCAGTGTCGGACGTGCCTTTGATGGCATAGCGGATTTCTTTAGTTGCCATTAGTGTCTCTTTCCTTTGCCGAGGCGGCATCCTTCTCGCGGAGGTCATCCATAAACTTCTCCTCTTCCGTAGTCATCAAAGAGATGTCCGCCCCTTTGTTCATCGAAAACGCCGAGTTCATCCAGATGGCTTGGCTCTCCGGCATATTCCACGCACGTTCCTCTTCGATACCGTTTTGGATAAGACCCGCAATTACCCCCAGCACCCAAGGGATACCGCTATCCGAGGCCTTACCACTGCTCCCCGTCTCCTTCGGCCAAAACTTGGGCCAATCGTCTAGCCCAACGTACTCACGGAACACCGTCACGGCTTTGAGCATTAGTTCCTTATCCCGCCCTAGCCGGATAATCCAGATGCGATCGCGGAGGGTATAGTCCCCGATAAGGCCATCCGAGCAAACGTGCGCCGCGATAACTAGGTCAACGGGCGTAACGGGATTACCTTCCTCGACCAATGGAGACCCAAGGGCCATTAGCATTAATCGGTGCTTGAGGCAAAAGGGCTCAACGAAACGACCCAGAAACTTAATCCGGGTCGGTACCGTAAATGAATTGACGAAGCGGCTGTCCATCTGGGGGTAGTGTCCCCCCGTTCCGCGTTAAGTCAATTAGGCAGGAGTGATGCCTTCGTAGGCCTCAGCAGTAATGGAGACCTTCGTGAACTCCTTATTGCCACCCTTTTCGTCAATCTTGGTAATCCAGCCGACATAAGAGGTCGTACCAGTCGTGCCGTAAGCCGTATTGGCGTGAACCGCAAAAGTGATGGAGGCACCCAACATCGGAACCGTGCCGGTCTTGCAAACGCCTTCGAGGCTCAGCTCGCTCTTGCGATCGTCACCGCGCCAGGTCTTCGTAATGCCGTTTTCGTCCATCACCATCTCGGCCACATTGAAGGCAGACGAAACGCTGTAAGACTGGACGTAAAGATTCGTGACGGTACCAGCGATACCGTAGAGGCAGGTGGTTCCTTGGGTAATAGCGGCCATTTGATTTTGCGGGGTCGGGCAACTTAATTAGTAATGACCGTCAGGACATTGAAACCGAAAGACGTGGCCCAGCTGCGGGTGTCGACGCCTTCATCCTCTGAACCGATAGTTACGTCGTACAGGCTCGCGTTACCTTCAGCCGTGAAGACAGCCTTAAACGATGCTACGTCCTGCATAATGCCTGCCAGCACCGCACACCGACTACGATGAGCAGACAGAGTCGTGTCATCCGCGTTTGAGTAGATGGTCAGCCGGACGCCACAAAGGTAGTTGCCAAGGCCTTCGGGGAGGTCTCCAGGGGCTCGGGCCGAGTCGCACACCGTGATAATCTTAGGGAGCACGTTATCGTCGGCGCTGTCCCCTGTGTAGATGGCTACCCCTGCGAGTTCAGTTTGGGCCGTCAAATAGGTTTTGAGGTTAGCCTCGACGATATGGCGGATGCTCTTGACGGCGGTAGTCATAAAATTGCAAGGGCGGGGAACTAGAAGTTATTGACGTCTCGGCCGATGAGTTGGTCTAGATCGCGTTCGATGCGGGCGATGGCGTTGCCATACACTAGATTCATAACGTTAAAGAATGTCCCGATATTGTCATTATCCCCGATAGGATTGCCGAAAATAAGGACCACGCCAGACTCTGACTTTGTAATGGAAAAGAAACCACCCAAGCCAGGGAACTTCTTAACGTAGCCGGCCACACCCTTCTGACCGAAGTTTTGGTCGACGCCTTTCTTTTGAGGTTTGGGTAAGGATACAATGACGTTCCACCACGCAGATTTTAATTTACCCACTTCTTTTTGGCGAACCTTGATGTATTGCTCGAGCTCCGATTTAGTCGAAACAAGGAACTTACCCTTTTGTTCGCCTTGTCCTTTGATAATCTTCGTCTTCCCGCGTTGGGCAAATTTAAGACGATCGTGAATGGCCGCTATGTCCGTAATGACGCTACTACCGTAGTCGTTCATCTTTACGTTAATTTGGTTAAAGTAATTCTGGGCCTTCTTGAACGACCGAGTTTGGTCACCGTCCTGCACAATCTTATTGGTAAGCACGGAGTCGAAAGTGATAGCCGAGCGCTGAATCTCTTCTTTGGCTTTATTGAACTCCGTCATATTTCTAAACTTAGCCGCGGCGCCCAATCGGTTGAGCAGGATGGCAGCCGGCGAGCGTGAACGGTCATTCTCAGCCGTGAACAAAGCGTGAATATCTCGGGCTACGGCTTTCTTGCCCGTAAGTTCGGCCTGCTTGGTTTCGCCACCCCCACCACCAGCCACTAACGGCGGGGAGAAGATGATGCTATCCCGCGACATCAAGGCCGCTTCGCGTAATGACGCGTACTCCATTGACCAGCCTACCTCTTGAGCAAAATCAATGAGGGCGGCTTCAAACTCCGCAACTGAGGCTTGGCGTAAAGCCATTGGACTACTGAGTGTCCTCGATGACCGTCAATGTGATCCAAGCGGAATTAGGCTTATAGGTCCGGCTAGAAATACGCAAATGGCGTCCCCCGACTGTAAGTTTCTTGCCAATAGCAAACAAAGCGATGGGTAACCCAGCCGTGAGTGTCGGGCCAGATGCCCCAATAGACCCATCTGGGAGGCTCCAGGAGGCCGTTACAGCCGGTAGACGCACCGTGTGTAGGGTCTGGGTGTTGAACCCCCCTGCTTCGAGGGTCTGATTCATCACTGGGTCGGAGAGCATACACAGGAACGATAGGGACGCGTCAAAGGTCTGACCGCCAATGCCAAGGTCAGCCGTGATTTCCTTAGCGTCCTGCAAGAACTCCGAGTATAAACTCATACCCTTGCGGACTTAGGCAAAAAAAAGACCCCCATTGCTGGGGGCCTTATTTTAACCTTTAGACTGCTGATTAGGCAGACTTCATTCGCACCAGGCTGGTCGAACGACCAACCGAGGCGCCGAAGAGCAACGTGGCGGTCACGTTGTAGTAGCCGGACTGCTCCTGACCCATAAGGATCTGGATGGACAGGCCGCTCTGGTCGTCGGTAGCGACGGCCATATCGAAGCCAGGGATTTCGCTGTAAGGCAGACCCGAAGCCACGGCGATAGCGTCAGCACCCGCGGCGAAGCCGACGAGGTTTTCGCTGTTACCAGGGATAGAGGTCCACTGGTAGACGTTCGCACCGACGAGCTGACCAATCTTACCAGTAGCGATGACCGGGGCTTCGAGGCCGCGAACACCGATAATGTTGGAGTCGGTCAAGAGGTCGTTAGCATAACCAGCACCCAGAACGAAGGAGCGAGGGTCACCAGCCTTAGCGCTGTCGAGCTGACCCTTGACGCCCACGAGTTCAGCGTAGGAAAGGTTAGCACCAGGAGTAGCCGAGGTGGAGTAGTTAGCGGCAATGAGGAGAGCACCGACTTCACCGAGGCAAGCCTCAGCGATCGCGACGGCGGCCGTAGGAGAAAACGCGTTGACGAGGTACTGGGCGCCGTACGACTTAACGTCGAGAGGGCTGAAACGAGCCGAGTACTTGAAGTGCTTGAGGGTAACGGTAGCGGCCGTGAGGGTCGCGTCGTCGCCAGTGAGGTAGCCACCAGTCGAAAACTGGGAAGCGACGCCGGCGCCAACGAGAGGAACTTGAACGGCTTTGCCAGCCTGGCCTTCGAGGGCGTTGAACACGCTCGAGAAGCCGGACAGGGCGGGGAGACGGCCACGGATGGCCTGGATAACGCTCTCGGCCAGAACGGCTGGAGCTGCGACGATGGAATTAGCCATAGTAGTATATTAGGAATTAGGGGGTGAAGAAATTAGATAGCCGCTTTGATGATCGCGGACTTGTGAGCGTTGAAATAATCAGTGCGCTCTTTGCCGACCGGAAGGCTCATAAACACGGCGAGGTGATTCACGGCTTCCTTAGTGGCTTCGCCTTCCATCGGAAGGGCGGTAGGGGTAATGCCGACAGACGCGGCGATGACGGCGGCTTCCTTGGAAGCGCTAACCTTGGAAGACTCAAGGGAAAGAATCTGCTTGGTCATATCGCTGACCGAGACGTTGGCTTTATCAAAGGCTTCAGTCAGTTCGGTGATGCGGGCATCCTTTACCAAGATTTCAGCCTTGGCGGCTTCGAGTTCCGAAGCGGTGCCGACCGTAAGTTTCTCAATGGTCGCACGCAGATCGTCACGCTCACCCACAAGGGCGGTAGCGGTAGCAACGGCGGCGGAGAGTTGTTCTTCGATGGTCATTTGAGTTTGCAGAGTCTGGCAACTATTCTTTCACGAGACTGCCCGGAATGATCCAAAGTTTACAGACGCCGTTCGGGTCAATGTCACCCTTTACAAGTTCGCAGACGCGGCCACCTTGGTAAAAGATGCAGTTCTGGCACATCAAACCTTTATCGGCGTAAGGCGAGGCGGCCGCGTAATGAGCGCCATCGGGTCCGGCCGTCTGGTCAAACTGACCGAAGGTGTCTTCGATTTCGCAAAGTTCGTCAGCCATCGCACGTTGGCGAGGAGTCAGCAAAGGGTACTGCTCGTCGCTAACGGAACCACCGTCACCGTCGGCCTTAATGCCAGAGAGGGCTTTGGCTTTCTTGCCTTTCATCATCGTGTTCTGGTTGGGGTTAAACGTGCCACCCGGATTGAACGTCTGCACAGCCTGGTTAAAGTTATCCGCGAGACCCGTGACCATACCGTTTTGGGCGGCTTGGCGGCCGGAGAAGGTCTGACCTTCCATAGCCGAGGCCTGCACCATCGAGCGCTTGGCGTTCACGGCGCTTTTAAAGTCGGCGTGGATGTTGTCGACGCTGGCCTGTAAGTTCTGCATCTGGTCGGGCGTCATCGTCGTGCCTTCAACGCCTGCGCCTTTGTAGATGCCTGACTTGATTAGCACGCTCTTTGCTCCGGCCATATCGTAGGCCTTGGACATATCCACGAGATTCATATAGACCCCGACCGAACCAACCGTGGAGGACGGGCTGGCTACAACACGATCCGCAGCTGAGCCGAGCCAATAGGCGGCTGAGGCCATCTCGCTATCAGTGTAAGCCATCGTGGGCTTCCCAATGTTGCGAATAAGGTTGGCGGCCTCTTCGACGCCCGTGACCGTACCGCCAGGGGAAGAGATTTGCAGGGCGATGCGTTTGACGGAAGGGTCTGCCTTCATCGTATCCAGCGCCATCGTGATATCGTTAAGGTCGCAAGCACCCATCATCTTCTCCATCGGGGTGAGACCCTTACCAATCACGCCGACGATAGGCACGACACCCGTACCGTCCTCGGTCACATAAGCCGTCGGAGCCTGCCCGAATAACTGCGACAGCATATCCGTGAAGCCAAACTTCTCGGAGAGGTCAGCGTGGGCCTTGGCCTTGGATGGGTCGATGAGCAAAGGCTCACGGCCGGATAGTCCATTAGTTAAGAAGCGCATATTATTCGTTAGAAGGGGTTGGGGTAGTTTCGACAGGGTTTTGAGCCAATGGGTCAATCGAACCAGGCTGAACATTTTGAGGCTTGTAGAGTAGCTCGAAAGGCAAGCCGTGTTGCTTGGCGAGTTGCGTGATGTATGCCATATCGTTGGCTCGCTTCTCCATCTCGGTACGGAAATCGAGGCCGCGCTGGGTATAGATTTCGCTCATCGATAGAAGCCCGAGTTCGACGTCTGCTCGGTCGTTAGCCGCGTCACGTCCTGCGTCGACCGTTACGCTCTTAGGCGTAGTCCACGAGGTGCGAGCCCAGTTTGGATCGTCGGGGAGGTCACCGTCAGCGATGGCCTGACCGATAATATAACCCCACGTCGGGATGCACATCTGCTCGATGACGATATTCTGATACTTTCCAAAGACGCGGGCCGCTTTAGCCGTGATAAGGCGAACCGACGCACCGCCTAATTTTGAAACGTCGTCGACGAACTCGAAGGGTAGCACCCCAGCCGCAATCTCTCGGCGGAGGGCCGTAAGGAAGCCAGTGAACGCAGGAGACGGACGATTAGATGAGAAGGATTGGAAGTCCTCCCCTGGTTCAAGGGCTAAAAGTTTTCCACCCATTCGGGCGTGAATGTTTTCGTAGTTAGACGCAAGGCCTGCACCCAATTCAGCTGCGAGGTCACCGTCGACATAACCGCCGGTCTTTTTAATGACGCGGGTCACGTCTGCGTTATCCTTAACGGCCAGTTTTTCGAGCTCGAGAATGTCCATCTCGTCTTGGATGGTATTCAGCGAATGCTGAAGGACAGGAACGCCGCGTGCGCCGGATGCGTATTCGTGGTCAACGATGTGCATCATTGACTGGGCGAGGATGGAACGATCCGTGCCGTCTGACTTGTAGACGTTAAAAGAAATCAGCTCACCGTAAGGGCCAAACTGCACGCCGTCGTGCATACCGATTGGAGGCACTTCGCCTTGAATGGGGTTCCCGACGCGGTGGCCTTCCATCAGTTGGAGTTTGGCTTCACCGTTGGCGTTCCGCACTTTGGCAATAAACCCATCACCGTCTCGGACCATCGCCCGAATCATAATGGCTTGAGCCTGCCAGAAAGAGAAGCGGTTCGTGATATCGATACGCTTAGACTTCTCTAGGAAATACTCCTCGTATTGTTTGGCCTTGGCCGGGTCATCGGCGTGTGATTGCGGTTTGATGCCGTCACCCACGGTGAAAAGCACGACGTCCCCTAAAATGGTTTTAAATAGCCCACTGTTTCGCTCCGCCCAGCGACACTTTTTGACCATCGCAAGACGATCGTACGCCGACATATCGCGACGAAGGTCTTGAGGGGCCGCGCCGTAAAGCGAACGACGCATCCGGGTGATACCCGTGCTCTGCCATCCCTGAAAGGAAGCCTGAGGGGCTAACTTCTGGTCTTTCTTGGCAATCGGGCGTTTTGGCACCGTTACCTTTTTACGGGGGGATGGTTTGGACATATCTTAGAAGTCGATGCGGTTATTCCAGTTGGTCGAAACCACTGGAGGGCGGCGGCCGTAGGTCAACGGGTCGAGACTGCTTAAAGCAAACAGGCTCTCGGTCAGCATCTCGCGGGGAGGAAGCGCAAAGGCCTTCGACGAAGAGGAGCCGGAATCTGAGTAAGACATTAAGGTCTTACCTTCGGTAATCATAGCCACCGCTTTGTCGCGGATAGCGAGCAGTTGTTCCTCTTTCAGTCCAATGAAGATGCCAGATGCCATTTGTTAATGCAGGGGCTGGCAAACAGGGGGAAGACGGCCAGACTCCCAATGCCATTTCGCTTTGCACCACGAACGCACAAATCCAGCCGTCTTCCTTGTTGCTAGGTTGGGCATCTTTATTCGGAAGGCAAGTCAGTCTCAGAGGCTTCCTTGCCCACAATTCCCCAGCGAACCGCCGAAAGCAAAGCCAGCAGCTCGCAGTCTAGGGCGTGGTTATCCTGCTTACCCGCTGGCAGTATCCAGTGAGCCTTCCCCGTGCGCTTGTCCTTTACCCGTACCTCGGCGTTTAACTGGTCAACGTAGTCCGCCGACGCGTCTCGAGGGAACGTGAAAACCTTCCTTGCCCGCAAGCCGTGGAGCAAATCTTTGCCGGCCAAGTTGGACCAGGAGATAAGTTCTGCACGATCGGGTAAGCCAGGCACGAGGATGCGTTGCTTCTCGGAATAAAACCTACGGATAGTGTTCCCGTTCTTATCGGTCACCGCAAAGTCTTCGTTCCCAGACCCCTTGGCGCACTTCCATTTTCGCTTAGTGGCCTCGCGGTAAACTTCGGTCGTATTGTCACCCGAGTCGACGAAAACTAAAGCAGGGTTAACCTTATGCTCTTTGAGGAACGCCTCAACGTTCCCCCAAGTCTCAATCTTCGAGAAAGCCTTAAGCCGACTATGCCCAGAGACCGCAAACGATCGCACAACGACCCAGAAGTGGCCTCGCTGTACGTCCACGCCTCCCGTACGGAAAGGCACTGACTTATCCGGCGCCCCTTCACGGTCAGCCACTTTACCGCGAGGAGTAATGACGGCCTCTTTGTCCCAATCGTCTGCCATCGCGTAGTCGGCGGCCTCCGATAAGTTAACTATCTCGCCACCTTCTTCGCTCCAGGGCATTGCCAAACGCTTTTGTTTAAAGACCCGCCTAGCATCTGGGTCTCCGTAAAGTTCGTTAGCCTCTTTGGCCTTAAGCATCATCACCCCTAACTCCCCCCAGCTCATCGTCGCTAGGCTGTTCCAATGTAACCCAATATGGCCGGAGTTAGCCGCTACCGATGTAGCCACAAAGGCGCCGTCTAAGTTTGCCTCGTACCGACTGGCGTTAGTGTCTGGCAGGCGCGTAAGGCACCCAGAGCACTCGTAGGTCGTACCTCGAGATACTTTAGATAGGTTCCACGTGCCACCCTCTTTGGCGTCCTCGGGAAAGCGAACCTGTTCCCATACCCACGGCTGTAATTTCTGACACGATGGGCATTTAAAGTTCCAGTCCCGCTGATCCGTAGACTCGTGCAGCTGATGGAACTCCTGACCCGCCTTGCCACCCTGCGACATAAAGATGCGCTTGCCCATCCACCCGAACGCCGTGACACGTGCCGACGCCTCCGAAAGATGCGACGGCGGACTCAGCCAACACTCGTCGGCGATGATGTACCGAAGCGACAGGCGTTGAAGGTTAGACTCGTTCCAGATGCCTCGACAATAAACGGTCATACGGTCGAAGTCTGCCGTCGTGGAGCGTTCCATATCTTCGTCCTTAAATCGGGCCATCACTGGCGGGCAATTCTTCCAGATAGGCCGGAGATAACGCACCGCAAAATCTTTGGCCTCGGGGTCGTTGGCTTGGAGGACCATCGTCGGGCCAGGAGCGTTGGCGATAATGTGACAAGTGAACAGTCGGGCAAAGAGAGACTTCCCCGATTGGATACTAGCCAAGACCGTCATCAGCCGCGTCTCTGGGTCGGCCGCTAATCGTAAGGCCTCCGCAATCCACGGCGTACGGTCGGAACGGAACGGCCCAGGCATCGGACTGTCGGGGATAGCCAGCACGTTCTCTTCCATCCACTCGACGATGTCCCCAGAGTCGGCCGGCTTCATCACGCCACGGCCAATCGAGATTAGGTCAGATTTGTTCATCGGCGCTTAAGTCTTCCCGCGTCTTTCTCGCCCACGCTTCTAAAACTTTGACAGCCTTTGCCGGGTTCTCGGGGTTACATCCTTCTGCGACATCGAGCGCCAACTTGTCCAATCGGTTGACGAACTCAGCCGTCAGCTGACGCATCGCTTCGCCGGCCTCTTTGGCGGTGATGTAATCTCGGGAGAGAATTAAACGACGCTCCTGCTCGGCCTCGAGGTCTAGGAGTTTGCTCGTAGCCTGGTTGAACTGCGTGTGATACTTGGCTTGGTTTGGATCGCCCTGCTCCATCGCCGCCCGCCAGATGTCTCGAGCTCGACTGACGTCTTCGTTTTGCTTCCGAATACGTTCAGCAAGCGACCCGTCATCGAGCTGCGCCGCGTCGACCACGGGAGCCGAGGCTTTGCGATTGGCTTCGCGGTTCGCTCTCCAGGCTAACGCGGCCTCGATTGAGTGCGTTGGCATACCATCACGTTTGAGCACGCTCACCCGTTGCGGTGTAACACCCAAAGCGTTTCCTAAATCAAGATTGGTGAGCGACTTCAATGCGGTTAGAGAAATAGGGGGTTTTTGCTAAATTAATTTCTAAAATTTGCCCGTGGTGCTCCGCCA
>Ga0304728_1001719_pt1 | contig 15035 bp, 5 predicted proteins | sample C_130625_MF_Meta_FD_190476 | JGI IMG/M metagenome (GOLD analysis project Ga0304728, IMG submission 190476) | Freshwater microbial communities from Lake Croche, Canada to study carbon cycling - C_130625_MF_MetaG (v2) (version 2) | ecosystem: Environmental > Aquatic > Freshwater > Lake | place... | reverse complement strand
TACCCACTGCTTTACATTTTTCTAATCCTCCAATTACATAAGGGGTGGTTCCACTGGCTGCAATGCCAATAACAATATCTAAAGATGATATTTGGTGCGCTTGCAAATCTAGCCAGGCTTGTTGGGTATCGTCTTCGGCATTTTCTACTGCATGAAACATGGCTTTTTGTCCTCCTGCAATAATGCCCACTACTAAATCCTGAGGTACGCCAAAACTAGGAGGGCATTCACTAGCATCTACCATGCCTAAACGGCCGCTCGTCCCTGCGCCAATATAAAAAAGGCGACCACCGTTTAATAATTTATCGGTAATCGCCTCTATTAATAGTTCTATGGAAGGAATTGCTTTTTCTACTTCAGCAGCAATTTTTTGATCCTCTTTGTTGATGTTTTTTAAAATCTCAGAAGTGGTCGAAGCTTCAATGTGTTGATATAAGGAATTGGCTTCGGTGGTTCTTATGAAATCATTAGGCATTGTTGGATAGTTTTTTAATCGCTAATACAAAGGTATCTAATTCAGCAGTAGTGGTATAGACATTTGGACAAATTCTGCATCCATGTACTTCTGCGCCATCAATGGCTACTGTAAATACTTGGTGCTCTTTCATCAATCTTTCTGCTAATTCACCAGGCTTGATGCCTTCAATACCAATATTGGCAATGCCACAACTTCTAACTGCATCGGCAGGGGTATTTAAAATTACTCTTGGTAAGTTTCTTACTTTGCTGGTCCAGTAGTTTTGTAAAAAATACATCCTTGCTTCTTTTCTTTCTGCGCCAATCATTTCATAATAATCAATACAATCATTGATGGTTAAATCGGTATGCACTGGATGCGTTCCAATGTGATTGAGTCTATTAATTTTACTAAGGTCTTTTTCACCATCGGCAAGTAAGGGCCATAATTTTTTAATATTATTTTTATTGATGTACAATAAGCCTGCGCCTAACGGAGCACTTAACCATTTATGTAAGGAAGCTGCATAATAATCACAATTCAATTCATCAATACGGTATTTAGAATGCGCAAAAGCATGTGCCCCATCAACAATGACTTGAACTCCTTTGGCATGGGCCATATCACAAATCTTACGGATAGGTAGAATTTGTCCAGTAATGTTGATCATATGGCTAACCATCATTAATTTAGTTTTAGCAGTAATGGCATTGGCATAAAGTTGCACAATTTCTTCGTCGTTTTTTGGATGCAGAGGCACAGACACTTTCACCGTCACTACTCCATACCTGTTTTTAACTTGTTCGAACATTTCCAACATGGAACCATAATCTTGAACCGCCATTACCGCTTCGTCACCGGCTTTCCAATCAAAACCACCCACCACTAAATCAATTGATTCTGTTGTATTTCTTGTAATGGCCATTTCTTCTGGCAAACAACCTGCAATGCCAGCCAATCTAGCAGCCACTTTCTTTTTATTGTCCCATTGAACGGTTCTCATATAATAAGAACCTTGGTAATTCACTTCTTTGATATGCTCAATAAGTTTATTAAGAATAGGCTGTGGTAAAAAATTATAATAACCATTCTCCAAATTAATATAATCTGGTTTTAGCAAGTATTGATTTCTAATGCTAAGCCAAAAATCTTCGTCCTTGGCCAATACCAAAGCAGGCACATTTTCTTTTTGTTTAAAACTTTGAGCCATGCTAGCCAATCCCAAAGGGGCGGCCATAGTGGTCAATAAAACGTCTTTAATAAATTGTCTTTTGTGCATGCTATAATTTTTATTTTTTATAATCAATACGAACTAGTCCAGCGTCTGTATTTTTAGTAAACCAACCTGTTCCATATTCCAATGCATAAAAACGACCATCAGGTCCCACTTCAATGTCAATGGCTGCATTAAATTTAGTATGGCCCATAAATGGTTCCATTCTATCATAATCTCCATTGGCTTTCATGCTTACGGCCTTGATAAAACCGCGCATCCATTCGTAGAAGAAAAATTTGCCATCGTAGTAAGAAGGGTACCTTGTTTCTTTAGGATATAAATCGCTGTAATACACAGGGCCTGCCATGGCCGTACGGCCACCTGCGCCCAAGGATGGGAAATCCATACTAGAAACCGCATAAGGATACCAAATAAATGCTGGCTGCGCAGGAGGCAATTCAGTCAAGCCTGTATTGTTTCTTGAATTATTGATAGGCTTGGCTGGATCAGTAGTTGGTCCAGATTTTCCAGTCGCATAATCATACAAATGGTAAGGGTAGTTGTTGCCTATAAAGAAAGGCCAGCCGAAGAAACCAGCTTTGCGCGCTTGATTTACTTCATCATAACCACGAGGGCCTCTTGTAGCTAAACTATCGTCATTGGCATCAGGACCTACTTCCCCCCAATATAAATTGCCATTTTTCGGATCCACAGAAATTCTATAAGGATTACGGTCTCCCATTACATAAATTTCTGGTCTTGTTTTATCGGTTCCTTTAGGGAATAAGTTTCCTTCTGGAATTTCATAAGAACCATCTTCTTTTACTTTGATACGTAAAATTTTACCACGTAAATCGTTGGTATTGCCCGAGCTGCGACGCTCATCATATTGTTCATGACCTGGACGATCATCTACAGGTGCATAACCATGGCTTACATATTTTTGTTTTGGTTCATCAAATGGAGTGGTGTTGTCACCTGTGGAAACAAATAAATTATTTCCTGGACCAAAGGCAATGGAACCACCGGTATGACAACAAATTTCACGTTGCTCATAAAATTGTAAAATAATTTTTTCTGAGCTAAGTTTTATCGTGTCATTTTCTAAAGTAAATCGAGACAATCTGTTTACAGAAGTATCTACTGGGCTATAGAACATGTATACATAATGATTTTTTGCAAAATCCGGATCTGCTTTTACCCCCAATAAACCTTCCTCGGCATTCACCCCTGGTGTTTTTTCTGTTTTCCAGTACACATTTAAAAAACCTGCTTGTTTGATTTTTTTAGTTTCGTTATTGTACAAATAAATTTCACCACGACGTTGTACTACTAAAATATCCAAATTAGGTAAGATGGTTAATTCGGTAGGTTCGAAGAAAGTACCTTTTACCAATTGTGTTTTACTAAAATGACTTTCCTCTGGTGCATACACACTATGTGCTTTGCTGTAATCCGCTGTGTTTTCACCAATGGCATATTTAATACCACCCAGAATATGTTTTAAATACAAGGGGTCGGCAAAAGACTCGTCGGTATGGCCTAGTTCGGTATAGAAAACTCTACCACCATCAAATGCATGGTACCAAGCCATTGGGTGATTGTCGCCATTTTTTCCACCTTCGTATGATTTTTCATCAATACTGATTAATACTTTAATGTCTTTATTGATGTTTCTAAAATTGTACCACTCATCTTTTCTAGACCAAGTAGGGGGTAGGCTATCAGTAGATGGATGCGTTTTGTCATTGATCACTAAAGTAGCTACTTGTTGATCAGGGTGACTTAAAAAAGAAGCCCCCACCATTTGAGTGTACCAGCTCCAATCATATTCTGCATCAGCGGCAGCATGAATGCCTACAAATCCACCACCTGCTTGCATGTATCTTTCTAAAGCAATTTCTTGACTGCCAGTTAATAATTCGCCCGTACTACTTAAGAAGATTAATGAAGCATATTTTTTTAAATTGTCTTCGTTGAATTTTGTTTCATCGGTAGTGGTATCTACTTCAAAGCCATTTTTTGCACCTAGTGCTTGAATGGCTTTAATACCCAATGGAATGGACTCATGATGATAGCCCCCTGTTTTAGAGAAGACCAATACTTTTGGCGTACTGCTTCTTTTATTACCACAAGAACTAAGGATTAAACCTAGAAAGCAAAAAATTGCTAAGGATTTAAGAAAATTTTGGATGTTTTTTTTCATTGTTTTTTAAGCGTTGTTGAGGAATCGGTTGAGACTGTTAAATTCCTACTTTTTTCGCTTTTGGCAAAATAAAGATGGTCCAATGGTATTTGATTCTATAGTGCAAGGAATAGAGGGTGTTTCCTAGGCATAAAGGGCGTATTTTTGCAAAAATGAATAGTTCACGCCTTTTAAAAAGCAATATAGATTCTTTATTGGTGGCTATACTAGGCATGATGGCAGTGCTTGCCTTTACCAAACATGGGGGGCTAGGGATTTCGCCAGATTCAATCTATTACATCAGCGCTTCCCACAGTGTATTGAATGGCCAGGGGTTCTATCAATTTGATGACCAGCCTTTTATTCTGTTTCCCCTGTTTTACCCAAGCATTTTAGCCCTTATTCAGTTTATTTTTAGACAGGACATCAACCTGTTGGCGCCCTATATGAATGCTTTGCTTTTTGGCCTAAGCATTTTCATAAGTGGGTGTATTTTAGAAAAAATAAATCAGGCCAAGTGGTTAAAATGGATTTTATTATTGGCCATTGCAGCTAGCCCCAGCTTGCTAGAAATTTATACCATGTTATGGTCCGAAGCTTTGTTTATTTTGGAAGTATTGTTGTTTATATGGGTTTGTTTTGATTATTTTAAAACTTATAGCCATAAACATTTAGTGACCTTGGCCTTGGTTACCGCCATCGCCTTTGAAACCAGATTGGCGGGAGTCACCTTGGCGATGACTGGCGCTTTGCTTATCATTCTATCAAGAGAAATCGGACTTCATAAAAAAGTAAAACATTTTTTTATTTTTGGATGCATTGCTTGCTCTTTGATTAGTATCAATTTAATCAGAAATTATTTACTTAGTGCAAGCTTGACAGGAACTAGACAAAAAGGAGCAACTTCATTGGTCGAAAATGTGAAGTATTACGGTACGGTTTTAAGCGATTGGATGCCATTTGAAGCCTTGACTAAATCTTCTCCTTTTTGGATGGGTTTAATTTTTCTTCTAAGTATTTTTGGAATTTTCATCTACCGATATATAAAAAAATTAGAGCACAATTCTATAGAAAAAATTGCAGCTGCATTTACCTTGGTCTATTCTATTTTTATGTTATTGTCGGCCACATTTTCAAAATATGAAACCATCAATAACCGCTTATTGGCTCCATTTTTTATCCCCTGTTTATTTACTTTAAGTTTTTATATGGTTAGTTGGGTAAAGCTGATACAAACTCAAGCCATAAGATTAAGTTTTGTTTTTTTAATTGTCATTATTGGTGGGGTTACCTTACAACAATATTATACTTCAGATAAAGCCAGCTATCAAGAAAATAATCAAGGGGGTATTGGAGGTTATGGGGAGGATGATTGGGTGTATAGTACAACTATTGCTTATATAAAAAAAGAACAAAGTATTTTTAATAATACTTTGCCTCTTTATTCCAATGCTAGCCATGCCGTGTATTTTTATACTGGGAAACATTTGAATATGCTGCCAGAAACTGCACATGTAAAAGACATGGCAAAATTCAACCAATTGTCCTCATTTATACTTATTTGGTTTAAGAATGAGGACAATCCAGCCCTACCCACCTTAGAGGAAGTAAAGCGAAATAAAAATTTAACTTTAGTGAAAGCATTGAAAGATGGATATATCTTTCAAACTAGCCTAAAATAGGGTTAATTTTGTAGCTACCAATGAGCGATCAATCCCAAATTTTTCAGTCCACAAACAAGACTAGATGGAAGACCACAAAATGGATCCTAAGGTCAATTTTATTTGTTTTACCAATTTTTGGGGCCATTATTTTTATGGGTATTTATTTTACCAATAAAAACAAACCAGATATTCCGCTAGAAGGGGCAGCCATCAAAAAAGTATTGACGGATTCTATTCCTTCCTATAGAGAAAGTTCCTTAGAAAAAGAATACAAAGGATTCAAAAGAGCCATAGGGAATAAGTGGTCCAAAGGTTTGGGTTGTGGCCAAGTATTGGACAAACCATTGAACTTATCTACCTCCAAATATTTCAGTGATAGTTTGGGCATACGTGCTGCCTTTTATGTAAACTGGGACGCTGCGCAATCTTTTTCTTCTTTGCAAAGAAATATTAAGAACATCAATTTAATTATACCTGAATGGCTGTTCATCGATCCCAATACAGATCAATTGTACCATACCATCGATCCCAAAGCATTAAAAGTGATGCAATCGGCAGGAGTGAAAGTAATGCCATTGCTTACGAACAATTACAAGACATTATTTAGAGGAGAGACAGTTAAAAGAATCATTACCAATCCTGCAAAAAAACAAAAATTAATCAGCGATATTATTGCCCTTCTAAAGCAATACAATTTTATCGGCGTCAATATAGATTTTGAAGAACTCTCTTTAGAATCAGATAGGCCGCTGATTGAATTTCAAAAAACCTTGTACCAGCAATTGCATGCCAATGATTTATTGGTTTCCCAAGATGTGATTCCATTCAATGACGATTACAATTACAATGCTTTAGGTAAGTACAACGATTACCTCATATTAATGGCTTATGATCAACACCATGCCGAAACTAAGCCAGGGCCCAATAGTTCACAAAAATGGATAGAAGCAGCTGTTTTCGATGTAGCCAAAAAAGTACCAGCCAATAAAGTAATTCTTGCTTTACCTGCCTTTGGACATGATTGGAAAACAAAAAATAAAAAAATCATCAGTGTTGCAGACGTCACTTACCAACAAGCCATTGCCAATGCAAAAAGTAGTGAAGCAAGCATTGATTACGACAATGAAAGTTACAATTTAGATTATGAGTATTATGATAGTGAAAACTTCTTACATCAAGTTTATTTTGTAGATGCGGCCACTAATTTTAATTCCATTCGCTTTGCCACTGAATACAATTTAGCTGGTACCGCTTTATGGCGATTGGGCGGAGAGGATGTAAGGTTGTGGTCTTTTTACAATCAACCTATGACCAAAACAGCATTGAGAAAATTTAATTTTGTAGAGTTTAACAAAATCAAAGCAGGGAGTGCACCAGATTTCGTAGGAGAAGGAGAGGTATTGGATATTATAGCCTCGCCTAAAGATGGGTACATCAGAAGTGAACTTGATTCATTGTCTATGTTGATTAGTGAGGAGTATTACGACAAACTTCCGTCTACTTATGTGATTAGAAGATTTGGCGCTACCACCAAGAAAAAATTAGTGTTGACTTTTGATGATGGGCCTGACCCTAAATATACGCGTCAAATTTTAGATACCCTGGCTTATTACCATGTTCCAGCTGCATTTTTTGTGGTGGGCTATCAAGCAGAAAATAATATTCCATTAATCAAAAGAATTTTTAAAGAAGGACATGAAATAGGCAACCATACTTTTACGCACCCAGACATGAGTTTGGTCAGCAATCAAAGAGCTTCTTTAGAAATGGATGCCACGCAGTTATTAATAGAGTGTATCACAGGGCATAGTACTATCTTATTTAGAGCACCATTCAATGCAGATAGTGAACCAGGAAAGTATGAGGAATTGGCTCCCATTGCACTAAGTAGAAAGAAAAACTACATCACTGTAGGGGAGAGCATTGATCCTGAGGATTGGCAAATACCTATTAATGAATATAGAAATGACAGCATTTTTGATCGTGTAGTAAAAGATTATTTAAAAAAAACAAATACAGGTAATCCCGAAGATACTTCTATTGCAGGTAGTATTATTTTATTGCACGATGCTGGAGGAGATAGAGCAAACACGGTGAATGCAACTGGAAAAATAATCAGGTATTTTAGAGCGCAAGGATATACGTTTACCTCGGTGGCGGATTTACTCCATAAAAAACCAGAAGAATTAATGCCACCCACGCCCAAGGGAAAAGAATATTATTGGTTACAAATAAATTATTTATTGGCAGAAGGGGCCTATTTGGGAGGCAATTTCTTTTTTGCTTTATTCATGATATTCCTGGCTTTGAGTTCGATAAGAATTTTAATCATAGGAGTGATGGCTGTTTTGGAAAAGCGAAGAACTTCCATGCTTACTGAATTAGAAAGTTCATTGCCCCATCCTTTTGTATCCATTATTGTTCCTGCTTATAATGAGGAAGTGAATGCAGTCAGTTCCTTGCATAATTTATTGAAATGTGATTATCCAAATTTTGAAATCATTTTTGTAGATGATGGAAGTAGCGATCAAACTTTTGAAAAAGTAAAAAATGCTTTTGTAAATAATGCATTGATAAAAGTATTTACAAAATTGAATGGAGGAAAAGCCACTGCCTTGGCTTATGGCATTACGCAATCCCAAGCCGACTATGTAGTTTGCATTGATGCAGATACCAAATTAGCGAGCGATGCGGTGTCTAAATTGATGCGCAATTTTGTACATCAATTGAACAAAGAAGGGCAGGAACTGGGTGCGGTAGCGGGTTCGGTGGTGGTAGGCAACGAAGTTAATTTATTAACCAAGTGGCAGAGCATTGAATACATCACCAGTCAAAATTTTGATCGTAAAGGCTTTGCCTTTGTAAATGCCATCACTGTTATACCTGGGGCCATTGGGGCATTTAAGAAAGAAGCCATTATAGAAGCTGGAGGTTTTACACCCGATACATTGGCTGAAGATTGTGATCTAACCATGCGTATTTTAAAAGCAGGTTATGTTATTGTGAATGAATCCAAGGCCTATGCTTATACCGAAGTGCCTGAGCATTTAAAACAATTCATGAAACAAAGAGTAAGATGGAGTTTTGGTGTGATGCAAACTTTTTGGAAACACAAGGATATGTTATTTAGTAATAAAAATAAATCCCTTGGTTGGGTGGCTTTGCCAGACATGTTGTTGTTTAAATACATCATCCCATTTTTCTCCCCCATGGCCGATTTCTTAATGGTCATCGCTTTGCTAACAGGCAATGCAGGAAAAGTGGGCTTCTACTTTTTAATTTATGTGATCGTGGATGCACTCATCGCCTCCATTGCTTTTGCTTTTGAAAAAGAAAATCCAGCAAAATTAATCTGGTTGGTGCCTCAACGGTTAATTTATAGATGGTTAATGATGTATGTATTTTTTAAAGCCATCAAGCGTGCCATCAAAGGAGAGTTACAAGTATGGGGTGTCTTAAAAAGAACAGGCAATGTGAAAGACTTTTAGTTCTGATTCAATCTGCCTTTAAATTTATGTTTGCGAGGATGTGATACCTTGGACTTGGTTTGGTAATCGTTACTAATTACACTAATGTTCCCATCTACTTCTAAAATGGCAAGGTCTACTTTTTGAATGTCTCTAGCGCCATGTTCTCTGACGGCAGCTTCCAATTCCTCAATGGTGATTTCTGCTTTTTTGCAATTTTCCATATTGGCAGCTCCTTCATAAATGAGTAAAATGGCTTCCCCTTGAACTAGATGGCTAATTTTTTTGCTTCTGTACATGATCTGTTTTAAGGTATAATTGGCCAAGAAAAGGGAGCCTGCGGCAATTAATCCACCATCTAAAGACGTATCTGGTCCAACCATGGCATTTTGAACCGAATTGCTAATTAAAAGGATAAAAACTAGGTCAATAACAGACAATTGGGCCAGCTCTTTTTTTCCAAATATGCGCAGGGCTAGTATCATAAAACTATAAACGGCAAGAGTCCTAAGCACAATTTCCACAAAAGGGTGATGGATAAAACCTAGGTCAAGGGCTAAGAGGGTCATTTTTACTATTTTTAATGGACAATTTGATTCAATAAAGCTAGGGAAAATAGTGGCAAAATGGGAGTAATTAAAAACTGCAGTTTTTAGGGTTTAGCCTATGATTTTGGTTGGTAACAATTAAATAATACTTTTCTAAGTATTTGATAATTATATAGATAGCAGTAAAATAAGATAATTCTCCAAAAAATATGAATGTTCTAAGAAAATAATCTAAATACAAATGTTAAATTAAATTAATTATACTAATTTTAACACATCGTCTTTTTTGGCGTATACTTTTTTATTCGTTTTAACGTTGTCAGCCCCCACGATAACTTGAAACAAATTTATTTAATTAAATTTTCTTTATGAAAAGAATTCAGTTGTTAATCACTTTATTAGTAAGTGTTTTGATGTTGTCAACTAGTGCTGATGTCAAAGCATCTGCAAATGAAAAAAGCACAATGCTTAAAATAAAATCGAATATTTTACCTGCAGCGGATATTACAAAAATCGCAAATGATAATAGTGAGCATAAATTTGCAGCTACCTTTTTTGCTGCAGCAGCATCTATTACACAAACATTTACTACTTTTTCTGCTTGTCAAAGTTCAACAACTTCTACTCAAACATTTACCGTCGCTGCATCAGGGTTAGCTGCAAATCTTATAATTACAGCTCCAACAGGCTATGAAGTTTCGCCAGCGGTTGGTGCTGGAACATTTTCTACAAGTATAGTATTAACACAATCTGGTGGTACAGTTTCATCTACAACCTTATGGATTAGGTTAAAAAACGGATTGGCACCAGGGAATTATTTAGGCAATTTGGTTTTGTCAAGTACTGGTATGACTCCCATCAATACTCCAATTCCAGCGAATTCAGGAATAGGTCCCGTGCCTCCTCCAGCTACGATTACCGCTTCCGGGGCCACTTCTTTTTGTGCGCCAGGTTCTGTTGTATTGACAGCCCCATCGGGTACTTATTCTTATACTTGGAGTACAGGGGCTAGTACAGCTAGTATTACAGCTTCTACTTCAGGTTCTTATACTTTAACAGTTAGCTATGCTTGTGGAACTGCAACATCAAGTGCAACCATTGTAACAGCTACTGCTTTACCTACAGTAAATGCCATTACCGGCACTTTATCAGTTTGTATTGGAGGTTCTTCCTCTTTAACTAATACCACTACTGGCGGTACTTGGACGAGCGGTGCTACTGGTGTCGCCACTATATCAAGTGCTGGATTGGTTTCTGGTGTTGCTTCAGGATCTTCCACTATAACTTATACCGTAGCTAGTAATGTAAATAGTGCCTGTACCAATTTCACCACTGCGTCAGTATTGGTAAATTCATTGCCTACTTTATCTGTTGGAAATATAGCTGGTGTTTTAACAACAGCAACAAGTTTTGATATACCATTAACAGCAACTACAGGAAGTCCTGATTTATATTCTGTTTTGGCTAGTACACCTACTTTAAGTTCATATACAGCGGTTAATGCTGGTACTTTGTCTGGTACAACCATTACAGTTCCCCTGCCTACCACAAAAACTGCAGGTAGTTATGGATTTAATTTAAGAGTTAAAAAGAGTACAACAGGTTGCGAATCTGCAGCTACTGCAGTTAGTTTATCCGTTGCTAAAATATTGACTTCGGGAACTATTTCTGCATTCACTACTTGTTTGGGAACTGCCTCTGCTAGTCAAAGTTTCACAGTGACTGGTTCAGGATTAATTGATGATATATTGTTGACTGCTCCCACTGGTATTGAAATTTCAAGAATATCAAGTACTAGCGGCTACAAAGACACTTTAATCTTGGCGCAGTCTAGTGCAACTGTTGCAGCCACAACAATTTACTTAAGACTAAAATCTTCTGCAACTGCCAACTCAGGCACTACTTGGAACACTAATACAATTAGTTTAACAGCAGCAAGTGCAACCACTACAACTATTTCAATACCTGCTTCAATCATTAGCACCCTTCCTACTATTTCTGCTACTTTAAGTAAATTTTATACCAATGTTGGTACAAATTTAACTTTGACTGGTAGTGTATCTCCTGCGCTTAGCAATACTTGGGTGTCTTCTGTAACATCAGTGGGTACCATTTCATCTTCGAGCGTAACTGGAGTATTTGTTCCAGTAGCCAATGGATCAACAGACATTACCTATACCAATAGCAATGGTTGCTCTGTTGTGCAATCCATTACAGTGGGTCCTAATGTGCCTGTCATGAATTCTGTAACAGCTGGTCAAACAAAGAACTATTTAAGATGGACGGTGCCAACCACTCCTCTTGCTATTGTGGATTCCATTCAAATTCACAGATCAGCGGATAGCTTAGGAACTTATGCAAAAATTGCAACTGTATTTAATGATACTATTTTAAATACCAATACCTCCACCAGTCGCGGTAAGCCTCTAACCACTTCGGCCTATACTTATTTTGGAACTTACAATGGCTCTGATTATTATTTGAGTAATAATGCAACAACATGGACAGCTGCCAAAGCTGCTGCCATTGCAGAAGGTGGGCAATTGGTTTGTATTGAAACTGCTGCTGAAAATAACTACCTAACTGGAAGAAATTATGCTCTTTATAATGGGTATTATTGGGCTGGAGGGTATCAAATAAATAATTTAGACGAGGCTAAGGGCAATTGGTACTGGGTAAATGGTAAGAAAATGACGATGGATATGACCGGAACTAGTTTTGGATATAATTCTACGGAACCAAATAATAACCCAGCGGGGGAAGATTATCTACAGATATTAAATGGTGGAAATTGGAATGATTTGATAAATAATAATCAATTACGTTTTCTAATTGAATATGATGGTTCTACCTCATTGAATTTATCAAATTATACAGATAGCTCACTTAGTAACAATACACGTTATTATTATAAGTTAAAATCTAAAGTAAAATCAACAGGAGATATTTCTGGCTTTGGTAATATTAAAGGAGGTACGCCTAATACAGGTACTAAAATTCCTAGCACAATAACCGCTACTACTGTTTCAAATATTGTTCAAATAGCATGGACTAATGAATCTTCGCAAGCCACTGGTACCTATCAAATTGAGCGATCTGTCGATTCTTTTAAAGTTACCGCTAGTAGTGTGGGAACTGTTATTAATACTGCCACAAGTATTTTAGATTCAAATTTGTCAAATAGAATCTATTATTATAGAATTAAGGCCATTGATGCCAATGGAGTTGAATCATCTTATTCAAATGTCATAGCATCTCCTTTGGTAAGTAATAAAATTTATGTTGCTAGTACTGGTGCAGATGCAAATCTTGGATCTTATTCTAGCCCATTGAAAACTTTATCTAAGGCCTTAGCCAATGCTTTCTCTGGAGATACCATTATTTTGGCAAAAGGTACTTATGCCAATTCAGCCACTTTAAAAGTGGTGAGTCAAGTGTACATCACATCCAATTATTTTACAACAAAAGATTCTACAGATATTACTGGTACTATAATAACAGGAGGTAAAGATTTCCAATTGTTTACAGGTTCACCCACTTTTACAATTAATGGATTGACCATCAAAAATCACAGTGGTTTGGTATTTAATGCTTCTTCCTTTATTTCTATCTATTCTTGTATCATTAAGAACAATGGGGATCCAAGTAATATTAATAATACTTTCATGTATTTGAGGAATACTTCTATTTTAAACCAAAGCAGAATTGAATCCAATTATGGAGTTGTTACATTAGAAGGCTGGGGAAATAGAGTAGATCAAAACTTCTTCTACAAAAATCTATACAGTACCGATAACTCTGCAACCCAATTAATTAATGGATGGAAGGGTAAAACATACATCACCAATAATATCTTTGTTCAAAATGGCAACGATTTTACAAACTATTGGAATGGATTCAGAAGTGCAGTCATTGAACCAAGTGGTTGGGGTGGTGATTCTACTTTTATAATTAACAATACATTTATTAAAAATGGAGGGTTAGCAATATATATTTCATTAAGCTCAGACAGAACAATGATTATTGCGAATAATCTGATTTATAATCCAGCTGGAGACATTATGTTTAACAAGCCATACAATGGCAATACTTCCACCAATAGATCAACCGTATTTTCAAACAACACTTTAGCCGATAGTTTAAGTAAATACACTAGTAATGGATATTATAATGTAACTGAAACTGGAAATATATATGGTCAGGATATTTCAAAAATGTTTGATACAGTTACTAATAAACTAAAATCAAATTTTGTCGGTATTAAACAAGGGGTTTACAGTTTATTAAATAAATCTAGTGCATCTTATTACAAAGTGCCTTTGTATGATTATTTCAACAATGCTCGTACTACTAAAATAGATATTGGTGCGGAGCAAGTAACTTATAATTTGGCAACCCCAATTTTGGACAATGTGGAGGGAGCAGATGATTATACTAAAATCAGCATCTTAAAACCTTATGATACAGCAAAAATAAAGGCCTTTGAAATTTATAGAGATGTAAAATCAATAGCGGATTCTAATACTGTATTAAAACCAATCTTAACTACAGCAAATAATAATGTTCTTTCAATTCTCGATACAACTGTTACCAATGGAGTAAATTATTTCTATCGTATTAAAGCTTTAGAAGCTGCCAATCCTTTAAACAAGAGCTTATTTAGTAATGAGGTAGCTGTTAAGCCTAATATTCCACCAAGTAGGGTTGATACGCTTTTGATTTCTTCTGCACCAAGATCTGCCTTATTGACCTGGAAAAAATTAAATAGCCCAGTTAAATATTTGGTTTTAGGAGGAAAAACTAAAGAGGAGCTTAATGTAGTAGCTAATAATTTAGATACCAATAATTATAAATTGACTAATTTATTGCCAAATACCAAATATTGGTTTGCAGTAAAAGCGGTAGATTCTGGAGGTGCGGTAAGTAAAATTAGCAATATTGTTCAATTAAAATTATCCAATACCTGGTATGTAGATACACTATTGAATAGTATTCAAATTGGATCAAATGAGTATCCATTAAATTCATTACAATCTACCATTGACAATTCTTTAAATGGAGATACGATATTAGTGAAGCCTGGACAGTATGCATCAATTAAAGTTTCAAATAAAAGTATTTTGATAAAATCGCTTGCAGGGGCCACTGCTACAAGTTTTGTTGATTTAAACAAAGTTGGTTATTTAGTTAAAATTGATGGTAATGCTAATGGTAATAAACCTTATCCAGTAACAACAGTGAGTGGTTTTAATATTTCAGACTTCCAATATTATTCGAACATACCTTATGCTTCTGGGGTAATTTATTCGCTTGAATATACAAGCCCAATTTTTGAAAATTGCGTCATTCAAAATAATAAATGGAGGACTGTATTTGGGGTAGATTATGCAGCACCAACTTTTGTGAATTGTATTATTTCAAATAATGAAACTTTATTTTCGGTTCCTTATAATGATTCAACACAACTTAATGATAGAACCATCAAATTTGTTAATTCC
>Ga0304728_1001716_pt1 | contig 15071 bp, 9 predicted proteins | sample C_130625_MF_Meta_FD_190476 | JGI IMG/M metagenome (GOLD analysis project Ga0304728, IMG submission 190476) | Freshwater microbial communities from Lake Croche, Canada to study carbon cycling - C_130625_MF_MetaG (v2) (version 2) | ecosystem: Environmental > Aquatic > Freshwater > Lake | place... | reverse complement strand
ATATACTATAACTACTCACGGTTGGGCACATACATTATATGAGAATCGAAATAGTATTGTTTTTGATAGCCGGACTTATTATTGCAAATATTTATACAGAGGGCAAATATTTAAAGATGGTCTTGTCTTGGAAAAAATACTGGCAGATGGCGGGAATCGCAGTAGGTGCTGTAGTTCTATACTGGCTCTTTAAAAAGAATCCGGACAATGCGAAACAGATGTTGCTAACATCGAACGAATATATCAAATATTTGCCGATTGATCGAAATGCCACGAGCATGTTGTCGCCGATCTTGGACTTTACTGCTAAGCATAGTTTTGCGGGTGCCTCGGCGGCATATCCTGTGGTTGAAATGCCCGATCCTTCGCAGAGTCGAGCACAACGGATGATGCAATCCGGAGGGGGAGGAGTGTCGCAGCAGGGTGTTGGAAAAACGAAACGATCTGTTAGCGAGACGAAAAAGAAGTTTGTTGCTTCGCGACAGGGGTGGAAGTGTGGCGATTGTGGGGATCAATTGAATGCTTGGTTCGAGGTGGATCACAAGGTCCGTTTAGAATATGGAGGTAGCAATCATGTGGACAATTTGTTAGCCCTGTGTCGCGAATGTCATGGAAAAAAGACGACGATGGAAAACTTGTAAAATTTATAAATTGCTCTAGAAATATATAATGATACTATATAGATCATGGCCGATTCAGAAATCCCTGTTTTACAAGAAATATGGCCTCCACGAGAGCAATTAAATGGAACTGGAACAAGAAATAGTTCTAATGAAGATGTTTTTACAGTGATCATACCTGGAACATTTTCTCCTTATACAGTTGCCCATTTAGAAGCCTTGTTAGGTGCAATTGAATGGGCAAAAACCGGTGGTTCTGTAAATAGGACGGTTAGCTTTAATCAAGAAACAAAAGTTCAAATAAAAATAATGCCAACTAGTGATCGTTATAGTAAAGAGTCTTGTCAATTGGTTTCTGCTGATGGTAATTCAATAGTTAATGTTCATGCTGATTATTTGTCTGTTAAAGAACGATTGGAAATTATTGCAAAGACGGTAAACGATCCCAAGAATGGTGTAAAAGAAAAACTGAATGGTACTAAAATTATCGTTCAATTAGATGCAACTGAAATCGCACTAGCTTGGAAAGAAAATAGACATATTCCCACCGGTAAAGTTATTGAATTTATGAAACAGATTGGTAGTATTTCGAATAATAAAGAAAAAACATTGATTCTGTACGGTGAAGATAATATAAAGGGTATGTGGGGTTGGGGTGAACCACTCGTATTCACTTTAGCAAACCTAGGAGTTATTTATAGACCAGGTGTGAATATTGTATACGATGGATACAAAGAAATTATTCCTGATTGGAAAACCGCATATACTGCTAAAGAATCACCCGGTACTGGTATAGAAACAGAGATAACTGCTTATTATGATGATCACAATGAGGATCCCACTAAGAACATTACGAGTGGTAATAGATACACTAGAGAACATTTTTTTAAATTAAGAGGAGAAGTATTACAACAACTTTTTACAGCAGTAAAACCTGTATCTATTCCGTTGAATGTAGATTTCAGTTCATCAATATTAAGAAGATTAGTACAACAACAAGCAACTGTACAAGATATAGAAGCCTTGAATAGAGAGCTAGATAGACAACATAAGGATCGCGTTAAATATAATAATGCCGAAGAGTGGAACACGCCGGAAAACTTTGACGTCAACAAGGAATACCTGAATCATGTTACAGGTGCAGATATAGGCAGATTAAAAGTTTGTTATGAGGATAATAATAATTATAGTAAAGCACTAAGAAAAGAGGCATTAGCATTTATGCGGATAACATACCCTCTTGATAATTATTATCAAAAAAATATGCTTAGTGGGGTTTCATTTTACGGCGGAAAATCCCGTCGTAAACGTAAGTATAAGTCATCTAGAAAATCTCGTAAAAATAAAAGGTCCAGAAGGTATCGTAAATAATATACTCGTAGTATAAAAATATAAGTATATTCTAGTAGTAGGGACTAATGCAAGCCAATGGTAAAACTGTTATGATAAAACGAAAAACACGTAAACTTCAAGATGGACAGCCTGTCGCACAAGTCCTCCCAATAGGTATAACATCGAATAATAGTACCCGGCGACTCCCAGTTAGTTCTTTAGTATCTTCTAGCCAAGTATTGCCTAGACCCGTTGCAGCACCTGAAAACCTTGCCTCCGCAGAAACGGTCCACAAGACCATATCCACTGTGGATTCTCAAGAAACACCAGGAAATCTAGCATCTGCAGAAACGGTGCACAAGACCATATCCACTGTGGATTCTCAAGAAACACCAGTTGCAGCACCAGGAAATCTAGCATCCGCAGAAACTGTACACAAGACCATATCCACTGTGGATTCCCAAGAAACACCAGGAAATCTAGCATCCGCAGAAACCGTACACAAGACCATATCATCCCAAGAAACACCCACATCAGAGTCCACCGAAGAAGGATCGACACCTGTTGAAACAGAATCCCCCTTGGACGATGATACATCAACCCCCGAATCATCAGTAGCCTCCATAAAACCCCCCAAAAATCCGAAAAAGATCATCTTGGACGAGGTCCTCGCAGGAATCCCCCCAAATACAAACGAATATACAAGGGCCAAAGAAAAGGTAGAATACGACGCCAGACCGCAAAACCAAGAATACGATTTCTTGTATCCAGATTTAGACGATCCGAATTTCTCTATCAAAATAGCAAAACGCAAGGAATTCAATGACACCAAATATGACGGCGCAATCAAGCCCATCCAGCAACAGGCAGATATTATGTGTCGTGCACAATTCGAACTCCTCCCCCACCAAATTTTCGTGAAAAACTTCCTCTCTTTCCAAACCCCCTATAATAGTTTGCTCTTGTATCACGGTTTAGGAACCGGCAAAACATGTAGCGCCATTGGTATCGCAGAAGAGATGCGCAACTACATGAAACAAGTCGGAATCAAGCAGCGAATCATCGTGGTAGCCTCCCCCAACGTCCAAAGCAATTTCAAGGTCCAATTGTTCGACGAGCGCAGGTTGCGCGAGATCGACGGGCAATGGTCAATCCACTCTTGTATTGGCGACGCACTTATCAAGGAAGTCAACCCCACGAGTCTAAAAGGACTCCCACGAGAAAAAGTGGTAGCCCAGATCAAAGGTATTATCAACCAATATTACGTCTTCATGGGATACGTGGAGTTGGCCAATTTCATCAACAAGAAAACCGCAATACCCAAAGATACGGTCATGTCCAAGGAGGATCAACGTAAAATGGAGATCCGCAATATTCGCCGGTTTTTCAATGATCGCCTCATCATCATCGACGAGGTCCATAATATCCGTTTGACCGAAGAAAACAACGATTCCAAGACCGCACGTCTTCTCATGAAACTCGCCAAGTATTGTCAAAATATGCGACTATTGCTCCTTTCCGCAACACCCATGTACAATTCCTATAAAGAGATTGTGTGGTTGGTCAATCTAATGAACTCTAACGACAAGCGCGGTCTGATAACGGTGGACGAAGTGTTTGACCAGAAAACGGGGACGTTCAAGGAGGCCAAGGATGGGTCAACAGAAGGTGGACGCGAGTTATTACACCGAAAACTCATTGGATATGTATCCTATATCCGCGGAGAAAATCCCTACACCTTCCCCTTTCGCATTTATCCCGACGAATTTGCGCAGGACCGAGTGTTTCAAAAAACGGTGCCCCTCTTGACCTCCCTCGGATCTATCGTATCTTCTCTAACTGGGTCTGCGAGTGCGTCGCCGAAAAAATCATTCAAATCCCCCACACTACAGATGAATGGAAAGGCGATCGAGGAACCCATCGAGAATTTGCCTATATATGCAACACCCATAGGCGAATACCAAGAAAAGGCGTATCGGTTGGTTATCGAGGCAATGAAATCGACCAACCAGAATGCTTTGGCGTTTGAAGAACTGGACAAATTCGGATTCCGACTTTTGCAAACTCCGTTGGAATCGCTCAATATTGTCTATCCTAGCACGCGGTTAGATGACCAAATCCAACGTGGGAAACTACTCTTGGACTTGGAACCGGAACCGGTGGATCCAGGTGCGGCGGCTGAAGCAGAAGGGTCCGAATTTGCGGACCAAGATGATTCACTCAGTGAATCGGAATTTGACGTAGACGTAGGTGTAGATGAACCCGTCGGGAAACGCGATCCAATGGCGTGGATGGTGGGAAAGCGCGGTCTAAAGAGTGTTATGACACATACGGATGATTCCAAGAAAAAGATGCCCATGCGATATAATTTTGCATATAGGCCGGAAATCTTGGAGAAATACGGTCGCATTTTCAGCCCCGAACATTTGCCAAAGTATAGCGCAAAAATAGCCGCGATTTGCGATTTGATCCAGAGATCCACTGGGATTGTTATTATATACAGTCAGTATATCGATGGTGGACTCGTACCCATGGCCCTAGCCCTAGAGGAGATGGGTTTTGCGCGATTTGGATCGGCGGATTATACGCGATCTCTTTTGGAACCCTCTCTCAAACCCGCCGATCCATTGGATGCTTTGACCATGTTGAATCGGTCCAAGATGGAGGATCCTGCGAAATTCAAACAGGCGAAATATGTTATGATTACTGGCGACAAGGCGTTTTCGCCCCAGAATGCCGAGGAAGTGAAATACGTGTCTTCGCAGGAGAACAAGGATGGTAGTGCGGTGAAGGTTATCATGATTTCCAAGGCGGGGTCCGAAGGCCTGGATTTCAAAAACATTCGCCAAATCCACATGTTGGAACCCTGGTATAATTTGAACCGAACCGAACAAATCGTGGGTCGCGGGGTTCGCAACTTGAGCCACTGTAGCCTCCCATTCGAACAGCGTAATGTAGAGATTTACATGCACTCCACAGTAATGAAGACCGCAGTAGAAGAAGAGGCCGCCGACGTATATGTGTATCGATTGGCGAAGAAAAAGGCCGAACAGATTGGCCAAATAACGCGGCTCATGAAAGAGACGGCAGTGGATTGTCTCCTCAATATTGGCCAAACCAATTTTACCGTGGACAAGCTCAATGCCCTGGCAGCGAACCAGAACATTGTCTTGGAACTTTCGACCGATAAAAAGACGCTGAAATATCGCGTGGGAGACAAACCGCATACCGACGTTTGCGACTATATGGCGAATTGCGCGTTTACTTGTAAACCCACCGCGACCATTCTTCCGTCCAATATTGTCCAAGATACCTATACGGATGAATATGTGCAATCGAATAATACGCGTATTATGCAACGCATTCGACAATTATACAGAGATAAACACTTTTTCAAACGCACAGAATTGATCAATGCGATCAATATCGTGAAACAGTATCCCGTCGAACAGATTTATTCGGCATTAACAGTGTTTATCCAAAACAAAAACGAATATTTGACGGATAAATATGGACGACGGGGGGTTCTCGTGAATCGCGGCGACGTCTATTCTTTCCAACCGATCGAAATAAATGATCCGAATCTTTCGATTTATGAGCGGAGTGTTCCTATTGATTACAAACGCGAAACCGTTTCTTTCGAGACGCCCCGAGCATTCTCCTTACCGTCTGATGCTGCGCCTGCGCACACGCAAAAGATGTCATCCTATGCCGATACCGAATTGAATCCCCCCGCAAGTTTAGCGAGAGAGGACAGTGGAGAACGATCCCCACGCGCGGAACGCGTGCAGAAGAAACCGGTATCCGAGATAGACACGAGATACGCGAAAATAAAGGAAGAATTCCAACGAAATTACGAAAGCATGGTTAGTAAAAAAAACGCGCTGAAAGCGGGAGATAAAGATTGGTACAAACATGCGGGAAAAATCGTGGATCATGTTCAAGTGGTATATCAGATTGGGTTTGGCGAATTTATAGACCACGTTATACGACACATGGTCGACATGCTTTTGCCGCAAGACAAACTGGTGTTGGTCAATCATTTCTATACCAAGATTCGATCACCCGAGGATCTGGACGAAATCGACCGCGTTGTCAAAGAATATTTGGATACAAAACTGATTACGACGGAACGTCAAACGGGCATCCTCTTGGCCATGGAGAACAAATGGACGATGTATGTCCAAGACAAGACACCTGGATCGCCGAGTAATGGCACATGGGTAGAAGCCGAACCGGAGGATATCCGATCTTTCGAACAATCGGGAAAACTCTCCGCCGCATTCCGCATCGATTTGAAACAATCCCCTGGAAGTGTAGGGTTTATCAATGTTTTCAAAACGGGCAAGGAAATGGTGTTTCGATTGAAGGATATTCACCAGAAACAGAACAATACGGGTACGCGCTTGGACAGTTTAACGAAAGGCGATATTATGCGACGTCTGAACCTTATATTGGGAGAATCGCGATACGTGAACAATGATCCCACGTCCGATTCCATTCTGCAGACGGGGTTTTGCGTTATGGTAGAGATCATTCTGAGACATTGGTCTTCCGAGAAGAAGGATGGGCATGTGTGGTTTTTAAATCCGGAAGAGGCCATGTATACCGGTATTACGAAATACCAAGCTAAAAATTGATTGATGGAAACCACATAAAATCTCTGTAAATAATATATCTATCACTATTATTTATAACTAGTACTACACTTTTGAAGGATGGCAGTTCGTACGATAAAGAAGCCAAAGTCCGCCAGAGATATGCGGATTGAACGGGAAGTAGCGGCAATGGGACCTCAACGCAAGATATATGGTGTGTATATGAAATCGCTCTTGGACACCAAGATTGTTTTGCCCATTACGGAGATTGGAAGCAACATCAAGCCGAATTTAGAGACCAAGATTGTCTCCAAATTTGCGGGGAAATGCGTGTCCGAGGGATACGTGAAACCGGGGTCCATAACCATCGTTAGTTATTCGTCTGGGTCGATTATGGGGGATCAAATCGAATTCCATGTTGTATTTCAATGTATGGTGTGTCTTCCTGTTGAAGGGATGTTGGTCGAATGCACGTGCAAAACCATTACCAAGGCGGGTATTCATGCTCAGGTGGTCGATGAAGCGGGAAATATGCCGATCACTGTCTTTGTTGCCCGTGATCATCATCACATTGATGACCGATTCAACTCGGTCAAAGAGAACTCTACTATTCTTGTTCGGGTTATTGGGGTTCGATATGAATTGAATGATCCCTATATTTGTTCTATTGCGAAACTCTTGGAGATAACCGATAAAGGTCCTGCGAAGAATCAGGACAAGGGTGCCAATCATTTACGGGGAGGAGCCAATCTTGTCGAACCGAATTTTGATGCTCGCGAAAATATTCGTATGGAGTTTGTCTCTCACGACGACGACGACCAGGACGAGGAATAAATGTTTCACGATGTAAAAACTAGATAAATAGTATATGGAATAGAATGATATCTATTGATCCCGACGAATATGTCGATTTTACCAATAGAAATCATTCGGGAGATTGTGTCTTATATTTCGCCCAATATTGATTTGCGACGTAGTCTAGGAATGTATAATAAGCTCGAGAGAGAACCCTTTATAAGGATGTTGACTCCCTGGTTGAGTGAAGATTACTCAAAAACGGTTATTGGCACTCATGATTATCGTGATTTTTTATCGGGAAAGAAGCGTGTATTGCCCGCACAATATCGGGTTGAACGCGAATATCCGGGTTCTATAGATGTACCATTTCGGTATCCTGTACAAAATGATTGTGTAGTAGCGGATATTATTGTTAACGAAAGTGGTGTATTACACGAATTGGGTATTTTTGTTTTACGTCTTGGACCACCCCCCTCAGAGACCCATGAAAATATATTTCCGGTCTATAATGTACCGAATGTGTATTGGTCTTCTGTCTTTTCCGAATATATTCGATATTAATTAGTAGTAGATCGTCCAAGAAAATGACATAAACATTCCTGTATTATAACCGATATAGATCTATATCTTGTGAGATACATGACCGAAACCGAGATTCAAAAACTAGAGTCGATGAAGATGTATATTGAAGGTATGAATAAGAACCATCATATCGAGATTTTGAAGATTTTGCAACAGGATCCTTCGATCAAATTGAACGAAAATAAGAGTGGTATTTATATTAATCTTTCGTGTTTGAATCCCGCGACGTTTTCCAAGATTGAGGAATATCTTAACTATATTAGAGATCAAGAAAGGTCGCTGGATTCGCTCGAGACACAAAAGCAGGATTACATTAATACATTCTTTAGCGAAAAGGATAATAAAGATATCTTTGGTAGTAATGTAGAGACCGTTCCCCACGAATAATATGACAGAATCGATGTTGAATCAAATTTTTTATCCTTATAAGAAATTTGATGCTGAAACTATAAGTCTTTTGGTGCCTTGGATGTTGACCCGGGAGTCTTTGGCAGAAGCGAAGCAGCCTTTGGCACAAGCGAAGCAGCCTTTGGCACAAGCGAAGCAGCCTTTGGCCAAACTAGTGGAGCAGCCTTTGGCACAAGCAAAGCAGCCTTTGGCCAAAGTAGAAGAGCAAGAAAATACAATGAGCCCGACGAATCAAAGAGTCCATTCTATGTTTAGTCCAAATAAAACGGATACGTTATTTTGGTGTATATATATGATATTTCACGGGGAGTCGGCTTATCATATGATCGGAAATCGATTCCGAAATACAGAGATCGAGGAAAAGCAAAGGGTAATGGAGCATATCAAGAAGAATGCGGATATATTCAGAGGATCGGTACAACATACTAAGATAACAAAAGTAGCAGTGCAAGAAATCCTATCTGATCTGATGCTGAATAAGAAGACATCATGGCAAACTTTTGCTGCATTATGCTACTATTATAAGATCAATGCGATTATAACGTATAATAAAACCTATTACGAGTGTATCTCAACCCAGGGATACCCGATATATCAATTTACTAGAACACCGGATGGACATATTTCAGTAGACACTGATCCTTTAACGCAAGAGACGATTGACACCATTCGACAAAGTCATATTATCTTGGAATATACAAAGACAATCAAATCGATCGGCACCTATAAAGTCCAAGATCTTTTGTCCATGGCGAATGTATTAGATATTGTAGAACCCGTCAACGCAAAGTGGAAAAAGGCCGATTGGTATCAAGCAATTGCGGATCGGTGTTTGTGGTAAAATATGTGATAAAAATTGAATCGTAAAACATAATATATAGATATACTTATATAGAATATATCCATATAAATATGAGTGAACCGGAAAATGAAGAAAAAGAGAAAACATTGATACCAAGTAGTCCGTCGATGAGTCCTCCACCGATGAGTCCTCCACCGATGAGTCCTCCACCGATGAGTCCACACACACCGCCAACCCCTCCCGTAAAAAAAGAGGAGTTTAGCCCGCATACACCGGAGGGTGAAAAATCGGAGAGGGCGCCAAATTCGAAGGACGATTTCGAAACCATGGTGGAGTTCTATTTAGCGAGCAATCCTATGAGAAAAACGGCGGACTATAGAACGAGCGAATTAGAGGTTCGGTTTGGTACCAACACCCGATCCGGAAAACCGATTTCGAAAATCGACTATGATAATGTGGTTCAGCAGCTGTATAAATCGGGATTCTCCACGCATAATCCACAAGGGCTCAGTATTTTGCGCATTCAAAACGAATATACGGATACGAGAGAAGGAGAAACCAGAATCTCCAATGTACGCGCGGAAATCGTGGGTTTAGATCTTATCCAAGCCTATTGCAAGTCAAATAGTCTGCAAAAACTCATCGATATGCCGTCATCCGTTTCAGCATCCGCGGAAAAGATCAAATTCACGCAAAAGTCGCCACCCATGATCAAAGGGAAACCACTGAAACCCGTCGAATTCCCCGACTTCAACTTCCGTATAGCCTATCAGATGGAACGCGATTTCACAGTGCGATCCGATGTTGCGCAAAAAATCGTGGCGAAATGGACGGATTCCAAGAAACTCTTTCGTTATATTAATCGCGTGCGTCTTTCGCATCCGGATATTCCTGTATTTGCAGATATAAGTATTATCAAGGGATCCGCGAAAACGAATAGGAAAGTCCCCCTTCCTCAATATACGATCCAAGAAGCCAAAGTATTTCAGAACCAGGAACATTATGAGATTGAGTTGGAAGTGGACAACAAACGTGTAGGATATGGAACCCGGTTCGACACAGCGGAAAAACTCTTGGTCGCTATTCGAAAATGTATCCGGTTTGTTCTTTCCGGTCTTCAGGGTACAAATTATCCGATTGCGTTTAGCGAGAAAGATCAGGTGTTGCAAACCTACATGAGAATGTTGCACGGAGAGGACTACCAACCTCGTCGAATCCTATCTCGGGATTTTATTGGACCATCATCCTACACCTTGCAAATCGAGAATATTCAGCCGGAAAAGGAGGGGAATTCTCTACCGACCATTGTCAAGAACTACACGGTTACTGACAAGGCCGATGGCGAACGCCGACTCCTGTATATTGCACCAAACGGACGGATTTATATGATCGATACCAATATGAATGTTATCTTTACTGGTACGACTACCGCAGAAAAGACGCTACACGATAGTTTGTTGGACGGCGAATATATTGCTTTAGATAAACACAAGAGACCTCTTGGACTTTATGCAGCATTCGATATTTATTATATACAGGGGAAATCGGTACGCGAATTCGCGTTCATTCCGCAGGCCGGAGAAGATGAAGAGACCAAATTCCGCCTCCCTCTTTTGAACCAGTTTGTCTCGGTATTGAAACCCGTTTCGATAACAGATCCCAAATCGCAGAAAAAGGTGGATCCTAAAACGCCGACCAGCGAAGACCAAGAGCACCATCCCTGTCATTTTATGATTCGATGCAAGGACTTTTACAGTTCCGAAAATGGCAGTATTTTCCAAGGGTGTGCCAAGATCCTGTCTAGAACCCGCGAGGACACTATGGAATATACGACGGATGGTCTTATCTTTACGCCTTCCAATACGGGTGTTGCGAGCCATAAAGCGGGTAGCGCGGGACCCCTGCATAAAACCACATGGGATGGCTCGTTCAAATGGAAACCGCCGGAATTCAATACCATCGATTTCTTGGTCTCCGTAAAGAAAGACAAAACGGGCAAGGATGAGATACATCATGTCTTCCAAGAAGGAACCGCCATGAGTGGAACACAGAATGTTTTGCAATATAAGACACTGGTTTTGCGATGTGGATTCAATGAGAGAGATCACGGATATTTGAACCCCATGTTGGATGTTATCCAAGATAATCTGCCTTCGCCGAGTGATTTGGACAATGACGCCGCGTATAAACCGGTTGCATTTCAACCTACGAACCCATACGATCCTCAGGCGTCTATCTGTAATGTCTATCTCCATAACAACGGGATAAACGATTTGGTTATGATGTCTGAAGAAAACGAATATTTCGAAGAGGATACTATTGTTGAGTTCCGATATGATACTACCAGGGACGCCGGATGGAAGTGGATACCTCTGAGAGTCCGTTATGATAAGACGAATGAATTGCGTGCGGGATTGAAAAACTACGGCAATGCTTACCATGTTGCCAATGGAAACTGGCATTCGATCCACAATCCTGTTACGGAAGAGATGGTTTCTACGGGGAAAAATATACCCGAGGCGGCTGGAGACGAGGATGTGTATTACAACAAGTCTGGGTCCAAGACCAATACCCGACCACTAAGAGATTTCCACAACTTGTTTGTAAAACGCAAGCTGATCTTGGGAACTGCACATCGCGGACAAACTTTGATCGATTATGCTGTAGGAAAAGCGGGTGATATGCCGAAATGGATCGCCGCCAAGTTGGAGTTTGTCTTCGGAATAGACGTGTCCAAGGATAATATTGAGAACCATTTGGACGGGGCGTGCGCGCGATTCTTGAATTACAAGAAGAAATACCATACAATGCCGGGCGCCCTTTTCGTGAATGGAAATAGCGGGCTCAATATTCGAAGTGGATCAGCACCCATTAGCGAGATAGACAAACAAATAACGCAAGCCGTGTTTGGACAAGGACCCAAAGACAAAGATGTTCTTGGAAAAGGCGTGTTTAAACGGTATGGAATCGGTGAATTGGGGTTCCACGTTAGTTCTTGTCAATTTGCCTTGCACTATTTCTTTGAATCGGAGAAATCCATGCATTCGTTCTTGAGAAATGTCGCGGAATGCACGCGTGTAGGCGGGTATTTTATAGGAACGTGTTATGATGGAGAAACGGTGTTTAATCTCTTGAAACATAAGACCAAGGAGGACGGTATTGCGATCATGCGCGAGGATACGAAAATATATGAGATCATCAAACAATATGACCAAACGGGGTTTCCGCCTGACGAACTTTCATTGGGATATGCTATTGATATTTACCAGGAATCGATTAACAAGGTCTTTCGCGAGTTCTTGGTGAATTTCCGATACTTGACGCGAATTATGGAGGATTATGGGTTTGCTTTGGTTCCGCAAGAGGAGGCGCGCAAGATGGGACTTCCAAATGCTACGGGGCTTTTCGAAGAACTCTTTGATTCCATGGTCCAAGAAGTTGCCAAAGATAAACGAAAAGAGGTGGATTATGGCACTGCTTTGTCTTTGACTAGAGAAGAGAAACGTATTTCGTTCATGAATCGATATTTCATGTTTAAGAAAATGCGGAATGTGAATGCGGAGAAGATTGCCAAGATTGTTATGCATCGAGAGGAGGAGGAGGAAGACGCTGAAGATGATGCTCATGATGGACAGTCGTCCAAGGAAGAGACATCGAAGGTAAAGGTGCCGGTGTTTAGAAAGATCAAAGGTAAGAAGATTGTTTTGACTGAAGGATCCAAACCTAGTGCCTCTGCCTCTGCTCCTGACCCTACAAACAACTCTTTGGCGAATGTAGGCATCACTCTTGGAAAAACGGTGTCGATTCGTGTAAAAAAGCCCGTACAAAAACCCGAGGATAAAAAATAACCATACTAAACCGTATAAACCTATCCAAAGATACTATGGTATCGTACTCTTAAATACAATATCATATTCCTATTATTATAAAATGATCCATTTTTTAGTACCGCGTAATTCGTCAACATTGTTCGAATCGATAGAGTGTTTGGTAGAAGAAGATGAAACCTCCGTCCCCGAACCTATCATATCCAGTTCTCTTGCATTTTATTTGAGCGATATCAAACAGCAGATTGTTCGCTATGAAAGTGAATGGGACATCTATAAGAGATACACCAATCCCTATGAATATATACATACTGTAGTACCACACAAACGCAAGGCAGTAGCAAAACACAAACCCCTCTCAAGATCTTATTTCAAAATGATAGAACTCGTCCATTTTTTTCGTTTATTGGATCCGTATACTACGAAACAGTATGGCACACACTCCAAACCCATTTCATCGTTTCATCTAGCAGAAGGGCCGGGTGGATTCATCGAAGCATTAGTTAACATGCGCGCGAATAAACAAGACCATTACGTGGGCATGACCATTCTAGATGACGCCAAGGACTCCAATATCCCGGCGTGGAAAAAGAGTCAGCATTTTTTGAGAGAGAACCCGAATGTTGCAGTAGAGACGGGATACGACAAGACGGGCGATATTTTGGTATTAGAGAACTTCGATTATTGTGTTGCAAAATACGGGTCTTCTATGGATATTATAACTGGAGATGGTGGGTTCGATTTTTCCGTGGATTTTAATCAGCAAGAATCGCAAATTGTGCGACTCCTCTTTGCACAAACAGCTTATGCCATTTCTATGCAGAAACGTGGGGGGACGTTTATTTTGAAGATTTTCGACTGTTTTTCGAGAGCTTCGTTGGATATTTTGGCGATTCTGTCGTCGTTTTATGACAAGGTATATTTAACAAAACCGCAAACTAGTCGATACGCCAATTCGGAAAAGTATGTTGTATGTAAGGGATTTCTTCGCAATGATCCGTACAAGTATGTCCCCCATTTTAGGTCAGCATTTGTATGTATGATGCAGAATCCGAATGCGCCCATTGCCCATTTCTTGAAATTCCCGAATTCCCTGTATTTCTGCACCCGCATAGAAGAATTCAACGCGATTTTTGGACAACAGCAGATCGAGAACATTCACTATACGCTGTCGCTTATCGACAATCGACATAATCACGAAAAAATCGAAACCTTGATCAAAACCAATTCGCAGCATTCCATAAACTGGTGTATGAAACACAATATACCCTATTGGACGAATCCGGTAGTAGCCAATTTATTCTTGGACAGAAGCGTATAAATATATCGGTATATCATATATTATATACTAGTCAGTAAATAAATATCAAATACGTACAACATGTGGCGTATTCATGGAAAACAATATGATTTGACCCATTTTATGGAGAAACATCCTGGCGGAATGGAAATATTATTACTATCAAAAGGGCTAGATGATTGTAGTGCATTGTATGAATCTTATCATGCATTTTCTGATAAGAAGTCCATCGATCTAATATTAGATAAATACGAAGTAAACGATGATAACCCAATCAAAAACGACGAAGAACCGATAAATTACGATTTTACGTCTTATAATGAACTATCGAACCTGGTTAAGAAAGTATTGCCCGACAGAAATTCGATAAAGGCTACTGCATCTTGGTGTATTTTGAATACCGGTATAGTTAGCGTGTATATATGTCTTTTATTTTGTCTACTATCGTCATCGTCAAATATGCATTGGTGTATAAGACACTTGGTATCTGTGGCTATTGGTATTATAGAATCATCGGCGGCATTTAATATATTACATGATAGTTCGCATTATGCCATTTCGAGATATCCCAAGATAAATAATATGGTAGGGAATATTATTCAGAATTGGCTGTTATGGAATCCTATTATTTGGTTTTATCATCATGTATATGCACATCACTCTTTCACTGGATCGAAATATGACCCTGATGATAAATTGTATTCATCATTCGATAATAAATCTACCGTAAATACTGTATGTTTCTTCTTACCCGGACAATATTTATTACAGGTGTTTTATTATTTACTAACAAGCATAACTCGA